>Ga0272440_1000927_pt1 | contig 24423 bp, 14 predicted proteins | sample SSMMMBAug17_FD_192440 | JGI IMG/M metagenome (GOLD analysis project Ga0272440, IMG submission 192440) | Marine sediment archaeal communities from Little Sippewissett salt marsh, Falmouth, MA, United States - SSM-MMB-Aug17 | ecosystem: Environmental > Aquatic > Marine > Wetlands > Sediment ...
TGAGTGGATCAGAAAGGGATTCGAGGATTGTTTTATCCAGTTCAACTTCCTGACCCTGCATATTGATTTCTATCTTTTTTTCCAGTTTTTTCGTTAAATCACGTACAATGCGCGGCAACTTGGAGAATACATTCCCAACAGGCTGCATGCGTGTGCGCATGATTGTTTCCTGAAGTTCTGATGTTACAATATCCAGGCGTTGGGATATGCCATTCATGACCGGATCAGATTTGTCTGCTGCCAGAAGATGTTGATTTCTGACCAGTACCAGCTCTCCCGCAAGTGTCATCAATTGATCCAGAATATCAACATGAATGCGAATGGTTTCCGGATGATCGGAAGGAGATTTATGAAACATATCTTGTGATGTCTTTGGTGGCATGTTTTTAGGAGGTGATTTTTTAGGAGGTGATTTTTTAGGAGGTGATTTTTTAGGGGATGATTGTTTAGGGGATAATTGTTTGATGGATGTTTTTTTCGTGGCTTTTTTACTTTGAGCTGTTTGGGGCTGCACCAAAGGCGCTTGTTCGGTATTATTTTCGAAATTATCAGATACGGCCAGCATATCCACTTGCCGAATATGTGACATGGACAATGATGTTACGTTTTCTATGTTCCCGGGATCAATGGCTGTTGCAAACAAAACATGAAACATCAGGGGATTGGCATAGATTTCATCCATAGATATATTTTTTGCATCAGTATGTAACTCGGCATCAATAATATACCCATTTTTCAACAGATTATTGACAACACTCAAGGGCGTAAAACCTTCTCTGGACTGTATTTCGTGAAGATCATAGGCCAGTACATAGGCATATTTACTGGATGAAGGGATATTTTTCATGGTGTATTGACTGATATCAAAATCAATTGTTTTTCCTTTAATATCTTTCAATGCAGCAGCTGTTTCCATTTCTCGTTTGGCTTCTGGTGATGACGCAGAATCAATATGGTTTTGGATACGTTCCTTGATTTCGTGAATATCGAAATTGTTACTGTCTTTGAGGTTTTCAATCATATTGTCCAGGATATCTGTACCGGTCAGGAGCACATCAATATATTTTTCTTTCACCTCGATTTCTCCGGATCGTATCATCCCCAGTAAGGTTTCCATAATATGAGACAACTCACAAATACGATCAAAGCCCAGAAAGGTCGATGCGCCTTTGACTGTATGAATCGACCGAAATATTTTGGCGATTCGGTCCGGATCTGCCTGATCAATTGATTTTTCCAATACCAGAAGCTCGGATTCGATAATGTCCAGATGTTCTTTTGCCTCTGTGATAAATTCATTGTTTATCTCCTGTTCAAAGCTCATAACGACTCCATAATAATGTTTCAAACATTTTTTATTCTATTATTTCATAAATACGATTCAATCGGGTCATTTGAAACAAATTGGCAAGATCCTGGTTCGCATTCACGATTTCAAGCGCGATATCTGAAGATTGTTTTTGCGCCATATTTGAAAAAATGACAAACAAACTCAAACCGATGGAATCGACATCATTGACATGAGAAAGGTCAAACCGGAATTTCGTTTTTTTCTGCTCCAGACAATCATGCATGACAAAACGAAAATTATCTGATTCTTCAGCAGTAATATCACCACTGGGTTGAACGATAATCCATTCATTGATTTCTTCCACATGAAATTGCGTACTCTCACTCGCTGCCACATAAACAGTGATCATATTGCCATAATCATTAAATTCTATTTCATCAGCAAAAGAATTGATTAAGCATAAGCCTCTATTTCTGATCTGGGTGGGATCGTCAGACATTCGGTAGTTGACACTGTTGTAATCAAAGCCATCTCCTTCATCCTCAACAACAATTTTAAAACGTTTGTCTGACAGATGTGTAATGCTCACTGATACAATGAGATCTTTTTCTTTTTTATTGCCATGTTCTATGGCATTGTTTATTAATTCTCTTAAAATTAAAATGATATTGCCATCTTCTTCAACCGCATAGTTTTGAAGAAAACTTCTGATTTCCTTGATGATCTTATTGACCATTTTTATTTCTGAAGAGAGTTTGAACTCAATATAGTTCTCATCCTGAAATGTTGTTAACATGTTTTTTTCCTTTGAACCTTAGGAATGCTCTGAAAACAAGTTCCCCATTTTAAAAAATGTTCATCGGGATTTTTGTTCTGTAGAGACGTAGCATGCTACGTCTCTACGTGCCAAACAATTATACGTTCAAGATAAATGGGGCACTTATTTTTCGATGATTCCTTAATAATTTTTATGGAATTTCAAGTGCAAACAATAACATATCATCTGTTTGTTTATATCGTGAAAACTTTTCTATTTCATTCCAGACTGTTGCGATCATATCATCAATTGGCATATGGATACTGGCCTGAAGAAAATTGAGCAGGCCAGTTGTTTTTAATGTGGATTTTGTGCCAGTGATGCCATCCACATAATAAGCATTGGGAATGCCATCAGAGTACAATATCAACAGATCTTTAGAATGAATTGCAAATTTTTTTGATTCAAAAGACACATCCGAGAACAGCCCCAGAAAATCGCCGGCAATATCGATTTGATGCAAACTGTTTTTTTGGCTATCATAATAAATCAATTGCGGATGTGCGGCTGAAACTGCCGCCACTTGATAATTTTCAAGATCCACGCGAAGAAATATGCTGGTGACCATTCGCTCATTTTTACCATTTTCCAACAAGGCATGATTGAGCAGTTGAAAAAAAGTTTCGCCTGTTTGTTGTGTGCGACAGTTTTCATCAAAAAAAGACTTGATCATCACAGTATGATATGATGCGGCCATATCATGACCGGCCACATCAGCAATGATGACATCACAGCCTTGCCGGGTATCTCGGATATCTATGAAATCCCCGCCTAAATCTTTTAAGGCTTGAATGCGGTACGCAATGGAAACCCGATACCCCTCTTTACGAAAGCAGATCAAGTCTTTGTAAGTGATAATGGCATTGTTCAATTCCTTTTGAAGGCTTGAAAAACTGCGTTTATAGGAATCAATTTGACGTGTCAAATCGATATTCTGTTTGATCAGGTCTGCATATTTTTTTTCTTCCTGTTTTTTACTGTCCTCCATTTTTTTAAATATTTCCTTAACTTTATTACAGACATCATCAGGCTCGAAAGGTTTGGGAAGAAAATCATCACATCCCAGACGAATCAATTCAATGAGCGTTTTTTTGTCACCATATCCAGTAATGACAATGATCGGCAAATCAATACCTGCCCGGGATATACTTTTGATTAATTGAAGTCCATTCAATTCTGGCATTTGAATGTCTGTAATCAGAAGGTCAAACATGTGATCACTTTGAAAGGATGTTTGAATGTTTTCAAATGCCGCCTTACCATTTGAAACTGTTGAAAGTTTGTAGCCCTCATCCTCTAAAATAAAGGTCAATGAGGTTTGCATGGCAAGGTCATCTTCAGCGATTAATATATGTTTTGGTTGCATGGTATTTTTCTTGAAATAATTGTTGTGAAAAAATAAATACTTATAGGCTATATAAGAAAGATTCGTGCCATGCCAAATTGTAAGGACTAAATATTTGATATAATTAAGTATCTGTTAATAGCGGCTTTAGAAAGGTATGAAACATAAGTTTACAACTTTTTGGGATAATGAATAGAGGCTAGAAATATATTGTGTTAGACGTGTGGGGATGAAAGTTGCGGGATAGACAAAAGTTGCACCCTTTTATGAAAAGCGGAAAAGATCGCAATGAATCTCTGCCAATGCCTGAAAACTTAATGTATTGCGTGAATCACAATCGCTTTTATTTGAGGCAACATTTTTTAAACTTTTTTCCTGACCCGCATGGGCATGGATCATTTCTTCCAGGTGTAAGTTTCGCAATAGGTGGTGCTTTTTTGGTTTGCTTATCGATTTCTGCTTTAAAAAGTTTATAATGATTTTTTATTCTTTTGACATAGTTTGCATCGTTTTTGATCACATCATCTATCTTTTTCAGCAATGCATGAGCATATTTTGATTGAGGGCTACTTAAATTCAAATCAAGGCCAACTAAAGAGTCTATTACAGTGGGATTATTATCCCCCATCCAATTAATATAATATTTTCGATTTTCCCAACCATATGTAATAACAGCCAAGAACTTTTTAGTATTAACTGAAAAAACATTAAAAAAAACTCTCCGACAATCACAGTTCTCCTCATCACAATATGCTTCAGTAAATACATATTGGTCATCAGGTAATTCAGGATCATCTTGTATCGTTAATGTTCTTGTTTCTTTCTCTGCAATATCAGGAAATCTTTTATCAAATGAAGTGTAAGGCATATCGTCCCTCTCTTTTTTAATATTTTTTAAAAATGATTTTGAATGGGGCGAATGTAAAAGTTGAGGGAAAATATTTAATTAATGGGTATCTTTTTTTAGAATCAAAAATTTCAACATTACTGAATTTTCAGAATTAAGAAAAAATTAGAGGTTTTATATGTCACACAATTTTTTAATTCTGTAAATTCTGATTCTAATAAATAAGGAATAACTTTTTTATGAGATTTTCCCTGACTTGTACATATGCCCTTTTTAATGTATTTTTAAATTGAATAAATTCTTTTTGAAATATATTTTTTTCAGTTAAGATCAAGAAAAAATACGATGATGACAACTCACTCAGGTAACAAGTCGTAAAAATACACCATCGCATCCGAGCGGCTGACAATACCAATGGTGTTTCCATGATGATCAATCACCGGCAATCGACCAATATCGTATCTAATCATTATTTTTGCAGCCAGAAGCGGACTGCTGTTTGGTGCAATGGTTTTAATATCTCGACTCATAAATGCTTTCACAGGCGCTTTCCATTGAGATTTTTTCTTGAGTTTGGCAAAATCACGACGAGAAATAATGCCGACTATTTTATCATCATCGATGATTGGCAAGCCCTTGCATTCTTTTTCATCAAGAATTTTTGCGACTTCACTCATTTTAGTGCTTGATGGTATTGAATAAACTGGAAAAGACATGAGATCTGCAATGATTACTGAAGATTGTTGATTTCCCTCTATCATTTCAATAATCATCGATTTGACAGTTTCTGGATTTGTTGATGTGAGCATCGCTGAACCTGCGCCAGGATGTCCGCCACCGCCAATACTTTTCATAATGGAGCCAATATTCAGTTCTTCTCGATTGCTTCTACCAATAACGATACAGCGGCTTTCATCACGAATGAATATGCCAAATGCCGCATCCACATTGACAATTTCTCTGTAAAGCTGCACGACAAGACTCAAACGATCCACATGCCCTGAAATTTTTTGAATACTGAAACAGATACTAAAATCTTTGATATGCTGTTTTTTAGGTTTTTTTAACATTTCAAAAAGAATTTCTTTTTGTTTTTCACCATAAGCCGGACTGAGAAAAGTCCCCAAAATATTCAGGTCGGCACATTGTTCCAAAAGATATGCAGCGGTATAAGCATCCTCAGGCGTTGTTGAAGGGTAAGTGAGGTGTCCTGTATCTTCATACAATGCAATGAGCATGAGGGTTGAATTCATCGGGGTTAATGGGTATTTTTCTTTGCGCATTTTTCTGAGTATCAGAGAAATATTGGCACCAAGGGGTTCTTGACAACTGAAATGCGCTTTGATATCGCCAACTTGTTCATGATGATCCCATACATATATTTTCAAATCTGTTCTAGATTTTAATGGTTGAAGACGTCGGGGAATTCTGGACCACTGATTGGTATCAACAACAATAAGCTCTGTGACTGCATCAAGATTGACTTTTCGTTTGAGCTGAAAACCATATAAATCTTTATGAATGGACAAAAAGGCCTTGACATTTGGGTTAATACTTCCCGGCAGGACAACCTCTGCATCAGGAAATAAAGGCATGGCCGCAACAATTGAGGCCAGTGCATCGAAATCTGTGTTTCGATGCGTTGTGATGACTTGCATAACAACTCCTTTAATGGCAGGTTTCAGCAACGAGAATGGTTCGTTGCCAGGATATATGGAAAATGTTTACATCGGACAGAAAGATATGTCACAGATGCGAATCAAATGCTTCGATATCCGATCAATGAATGGGAAAAAGTCATATTTTATGCATGTAAATAAATTCTAACACGATTCATTTACAATTGCAACGCTATTTATAAACACCGCGTGAAACTCTTGATATTTCATTCTTTTCACACAATTTGTAGACGGCATTGTAAAGGCGCTGTTTGTCTTCAATACCAGTTCTTTTTTGTAAAGTTGGGATATCAATACCTTTTCGGCTTCGCCGGATCACTTTGAGAATCATATCCAATTCATTCACCTGTGATCGTTTCGTGGTTTTTTGCTTATTTGTTACAGGTATTTTTTTGGGGAGCTTCTTTTTTGTAATTTTTTTTGAAACCTTTTTTTCAGGGGGCTTTGTTTTGCTTTTTTGACGTATTTTTTTGATTTTGGGAAGCACAATTTTTTTCTTTTCAGGCTTTTGAAAAGAATTATCAGATTCAGATTCCATATCAATACCAAAAACATCGGAAATGTCGATATCATCGATAACACGTTCCGATTTCTTTTTTGCCCTTTCCAGTAATTGATTGGTATTGTCTTTTACTGCCTGCGCAACCAGATCATTGCCATCCACGCCCCTAAGCTTGAAAAAAAGCATGGGGTCGTCATCAAGCCGGGTGCCAATACCATAAAGAACAGCGGCAACATGTTTGCACATGGAAGCCCAATCCGGACAGCTACAGGAAAAATTGATTGCTTTTGGTGCGGGAAACAATCCCGCATCTTTCGAAGTAAACACATCAGCAAGGACTTTTGGAAATTTTCCATTTAACAATTCTTGCAAGGATTCAATTTTGCCCACGCATAATAATTTGATATCATTCCATGCAGATTTTGACATTTTTTGGATCACAATTTGAATTTCATAAGGTTCATAATCCCCACCCTGCACCAGCGCTGAGACTTCTCCTTCTTTTATTTTCAAATCCAGTACAGCCCCATGTCTTAAATAGCTTCGTCCCCTTCCCACGCGATTTTCAAAATCAGCATACTTGCCCAGATTATCGTTCCACGCCTTTCCCCACCATGTTTTTGCGAGGGTTCTACCTTGAATAATGACTGGTTGAATTGATGGATTCTTTTTTTGCAACATCTTGCGTTTTTTTTCTGCAGTTGCTTTTTTTTCTGCAACACGAACATATTTTGGGAATCGAAAATATCCCATGTTTTTCCTCCATATTAAAAGGGGTTGTTATAATTTCAAGCGAAACATATCCATTATTTCGTGATTATTCATTTCTGTAATCCAGGCTTCTCCAGTAGACGCTATGATATTATTGGACAGCTGTTTCTTGTCTTCAATCAACTGATCAATTTTTTCTTCAATGGTACCGCGTGTAATAAACTTGTGCACCATCACATTTTTTTTCTGCCCAATTCGAAACGCTCTGTCTGTCGCCTGATTTTCAATTGCAGGATTCCACCATCGATCAAAATGAATGACATGGTTGGCGCGGGTCAAATTCAATCCTACCCCACCTGCTTTTAATGATAATACCATAAATGGTACATAGTTGTCTCCTTGAAATTGATCAATCAGTTGTTTTCTTTTTTTCACAGATACACTACCATGAAGAACCAACCCTGGTCGTTGAAAAATTGTGGACAAAAAATCTGCCAGATGCGTTGTGATTTCTTTAAATTGAGTGAACACCAACACACGTTCTCGTTTTTCATGAATGGTTTCGCAAATTTCTTTCAATCTTGAAAACTTACCACTGTGTTTTTCATCATAACTCTCAATGCCCAGATATTGATCCGGATGATTGCAAAGTTGTTTAAATTTCATCAGGGCCGACAAAATAATCCCTTTGCGCTGAATGCCTTCAGATTTTTTAATTTTTTTCTCAATGTCTGAAACAATTTTTTGATACAATACGATTTGTTTCTTCGACAAATCGGCAAATGTCTTCATTTCTACTTTATCTGGCAGGTCCGAAATAATTGATTTGTCGGTTTTTAAACGTCTTAAAATATAAGGACGAATGATTCGTCTGAGGCGTTTGAATCCTTGGGGTGTATTTTTCAAGCCCTTGATAAAATCAGAAAATTCTTTTTTTGTCCCCAGAAGACCCGGATTTAAAAAATCGAATAATGACCATAAATCACCCAGGCGGTTTTCAATAGGCGTCCCTGTCATGATAATCCGATTGTGGCTGTTGAGTTTTTTTATCCCTTTCGTTTGCTTGGTGTTGGGATTTTTAATGGCCTGGGCTTCATCCAGAATAATATATCGAAAACAACAGGATTGCAGCCATTCATATCGATAGGAGAGCGCGTAAGTTGTAATCACCAGGTCAACGTTTTGGATTTCATCCATTTTTTGCTCCAGAATGTAACCTGATGGATGAAAACCTGGATGCGCGATAAAATATTTTAATTTTGGATAAAAGTTCTGAATTTCATTGATCCAATTGGTAATCAAAGAGGCAGGTAAAATCAGCAAACAAGGGGATCGATTTTTGCCTTTGTTGATTGCATTCAGAAATGCCAGAAGTTGAACAGTTTTTCCCAATCCCATGTCATCAGCCAGACATGCACCAAAATTAAGTTTGTGAAGGTAATGTAACCAGTTCAACCCTTTTTTCTGATATTCTCGAAGGCTTGCGTTGAAACCCGATTGAAGTTGAACTGCGGCAGTGGTATCTGGATTTTTTAATTTTTTCATAACAGAATCAAACCATTTGCCATTGGAAATGCTTATCTGGTCATCATCAACGTCTTGAATATCAATCAATTTATGCGGATTCAATTGAAACTGCATGGCTTCACGAATGGTCAACCCTTCAGCCATCATTTTTTTGGCTTTTTCATAGGCATCAAGCGTTTGTTTAAGTTTGTCATGATCCACAGGAATCCATTTATTTTTGAGAAAAGCCAGGCCTTCAGATTCTGCCAGTAGTTTTTTTGCCTCTGAAAAGCTTAATTCAAGGCCGCCAATCAATATTCTGGCATTAAAATTTAAAATCGCATCCATACCTAAAAGTGAAGGCTTTTTCTCGCCTAGGCTGATAGATAGCTTCGACGATGTTCCTTTTGGTTTCCACCAGTTGGGAATTCGACACAGGATGCCTGAAGCCTCATACATTGGAATTTCCTTTAAAAAAGTATAGGCTTCTTTTGGTGTCCAGGCAAGGGGATGAAACAATTCGCCGGTTTCAATCATTTCGGTAATCAGGAAACTATTTTCAGCCGCTCGATAGACTGTTGTGAGTAAATCCATCAGTTTGTCTTGATCATCCCCATATTCCTGAAGTGCATACTTGAGCGGCAAATGTCTGGATTTCCCTTGCGTATTCAATCGGGTTGAATATGTCACCAAAAAGGCAAAGGGTTTGTTATCCTGTTTGTTTTCAACCAGATGAAAATAGATGCGGCCAATAAGATGAATATCGGACTGAAACGTCTGAATAAATGATTCAACGCTGCCATTATAATTACGAATGGCGGACACAAAAAAACTGTGTAGTTTTTCCCAGAAAACATCAAGAAAATCATCATTGATATATTCCGATCCAGGAATCATTGGAATTTGTTCAAGCAAGGCAGCCCGATCAGATTCTGGCAGGATAACGATCACATTTTCTCTTAGTAATTCGAGTTCTGATGTTTTGCGTAAGTGTTGTGTAAAACATTGGGAGATTTGTCTGAGATAGGTCAATGATGGCGACAAAGTAACAAGCGGATCACTCAATCCGAGGCGCAAAAGCCAGTCATCCTTATCTTTGCTGTAACTTGAAAATAATTCCTCCTGCAGGTTGAATGACGTTTTGGAAATATGATCGTTGCTGGTTTCCCACTCCAACTGGATGGTCAGTTCGGGTGAAATGTATGCGTTTAAAAATTGATTCATGATCCCCTTTCTGTGGTTATGTATTTAGTTTTTCGCAAAAGAATCCTTATGTATCTAAGGAATGCTCTGAAAATAACTTCCCCATTTTAAAAAATGTTCATCGGGGTTTTTGTTCTGTAGAGACGTAGCATGCTACGTCTCTACGTGCTAAACTATTATAGTTCAAGATAAATGGGGAACTTATTTTTCGAGTATTCCGAACCTTTCCTTATTCAAGTCTAATGCCCTTTAAAACAAGGTTTTCGCTTTTCCAAAAAAGCCATCTGTCCTTCTTTCAAGTCATCACTGTTAAACGCATCTACGATTAAACGTTCTGTTTCTATCATATCTGGCGCTGATATCTGGAAAGTTGAGCGTGTTAGCATATTAAAAATTTTTTTCGTTCCACAAATTGACAATGGTGCATTTGATGTGATGTCATCAGCCATTTCATACGTAAATGATTTCAGATCCTTTTCTGAAATCAAATAATCAACAATGCCCATTTCTTTGGCTTGCATTGATGTATAGGTTCGGGCAGTAAAAAATAGTTCTTTGGTTTTTGAAATACCAATCACTTCAATAAATTGTTTGAGACCTTCAGGATGATAGACCAGACCGAGTTTTGCAGGTGGCATGCCGATTTTAATTGTATCGACAGCAATACGAATATCGCAACAAATTGCCAGATTGAGTCCGGCACCAAATGCATACCCATTCATCATGGCAATGACTGGATATGGGTATTGTTTGACTGAATTGAGTGCCAATTCCAAAGGGTTGCTGTTTTTTAAAGATTCCTGAATTTCCGGCGGGATGTTGGTTGGAATAGAGACAATGTCATACCCTGATGAAAAGGATCTATCACCAGCGCCTTTGATGATTACTGTCCAGACATCCCCCCTTTCTTCCCATTGTTTCAAAGTTAAATGAATGTCAATCAATAAAGACTGTGATAAGGCATTTCGTTTTTCAGGGCGGTTAAGTATTAACGTGCCCACATGATTTTCACATTGTGAAATAATTTCAGACATATAAGATTTTCCCCTTTCTGGCAGATTGCCAATTGCTATGATAATTAATTCTTTGATCCGATTTTAATCTGGTAATTTTTGATCTTATAGTGTAGAAGGCTCTTTTTAATGCCTAACAGTTTTGCAGCAGTAGTTTGAACGTTATTGGCATGCGCCAGGGCACGTTGAATCAGATATTTTTCAATGAGAGAGAGCGTTTCTGGAAGAGATGATTGAATGGAAATGTTATCCAGATTAAATGTTTTTTTCGTTCGGTCTCGCATTTCTGGTGGAATATCTTCGGGGTTAATGGTGTCTGAGCAAGACAAAATAACCCCGCGCTCAATAATATTTTCCAATTCACGTATATTGCCCGGCCATTCATAATCATAAAACAGGCGTAAAACATCCTGATCAATTTGAGTCACTTTAATTTTGCTGGCATTTTCTGCAGCGTATTTTTTCAAAAAATGTGATGCCAACAAAGGGATATCTTCAAAACGTTTTCTTAATGGGGGCAATGAAAAATACACCACATTGAGCCGATAAAATAAATCTTCACGAAAACGTCCCGCTTTCATTTCTTGTGAGAGATTTTTGTTGGTTGCTGCAATCAATCGCGCATTCAAAGAGTGAGCTTCGACCCCTCCCACTCTTTCGAAGGATCGTTCCTGAAGCACACGCAGGAGTTTTACCTGAAGATTGGGACTCAATTCTCCAATTTCATCCAAAAAAAGAGTACCCTGTTCAGCAATTTCAAACCTTCCTTTTTTCAGAGACGACGCGCCAGTAAATGCCCCTTTTTCATGGCCGAACAATTCACTTTCCAATAAATTTTCTGCAAGTGCCGAACAATTGACTGCAATAAAAGGAGCATCCTGCCTCTTAGAGTTAAAATGAATGGATTTTGCAACCAACTCCTTTCCAGTCCCACTTTCCCCCTCTATCAGCACTGTTGCATTTGTTGGCGCTACTTTTTGAATGGTTTGAAATATTTCTTGCATGCTTTTACTCTTGCCAATGAGATTCCCAAAATGGTATCGGCTTTGAAGTTCTTTTTGAAGGCGTTTATTTTGCCGCATCACTCGATACATGTTCAGAGCAATTTTTACAGACAAAATGAGTTGTTCGTTTTGAAATGGTTTGAATATATAGGAATGCGCCCCTTTTGTTACCGCCTCTTCACCTTTTTCAACTGTACCATGAGCGGTCATCATAATAATAGGAATATCGGGATTGTAAGCTTTGATATGAGACATCAAAACCATTCCATCCATGCCAGGCATTTTAATATCTGTCAGCACGAGATCAATATCATGTGCCTGAATTTTCTCCAGGGCTTCTACCCCATTTGATGCAGTAATTGTATGATAACCTTCTTCTTCAAATACTGCACTGAGAACAAAGGGATAGTTTTTTTCATCATCAACAATCAATATTGTTTCCATGGTTTTCATCCTCGATCTCAAATGTTAAGCCAGTGGCGTCTTTTTACTTTTCACTTGAGATCCAATATTCATCAAAATACCCATCACAGCCATATGGCAAATTAATGACGTCCCGCCATAGCTTAAAAATGGCAGCGTTAGCCCTTTAGTGGGCAATAAACCCAATGTAACACTCATATTGATACAGACCTGCAGTGCAACTGCGGATGTAAACCCCAAAGCCAAACATGCGCCAAACATATCATTAATATTTAATGTAATAGAAAAACCACGCCAAATAATAAGAACATACAATGTTAAGATAACAACGATACCAATTAACCCCAGTTCTTCACCAATTACAGAAAATATAAAATCAGTATGTGGTTCTGGCAAATAAAATAATTTTTGATAACTTTTGCCAAGACCCGCTCCCCAAAATCCGCCTGTACCAAAAGCCATCAATGAATGAATAATTTGGTATCCGGCTTCAGATCGATCTTGCCAGGGATTTAAAAATGTGAGGATGCGTTGAAGTCTATAAGGGGCATTTATAACAAGATAATAGGCTGTTGGAATGAATATTAGCAAGCAGCCTAATAAGTGACGAATCGGAATGCCGCCTGAAAACAACATTAAAAGTGTTAGCATTGCGATGATTACTACAGAACCAAAGTCTGGCTGCATGGCGATCAGGACTAAAAAACTACCAACAAATAAAGCATGTGGAATAATACCAATGGAAAAACTCCGCAAACGTTCTTTTTTTTTATCTAAAGAGTATGCCATATATAAAATAATTGCAAAGCGAGCAATTTCAGTTGGTTGAAAGGAAATTCCCCAAATATGAATCCATCTGACAGCCCCACCGGCACGATGGCCAAATCCTGGAAAAAATATGGATATTAATAAAAATATACTGACCAATAATCCTGGATACGCAAGATGCTTGTACCATTGATAAGGAATATTGCGAAAAATGATCATAACAATGCATCCAAGCAAAGAAAATGTAAACTGCTTGCGTAAAAAAAAATATTCAGTGCCATAATTTTTAACCGCAAGTACTGAACTCGCACTGTAAACCATTATGATACCAATACCGGTCAAAAAGAGAACAGCTGTCAGAATTAAACTATCGTATTTAGGAGGATTATCATTTTGAGGCAGAATTTTTGGTGCATAGGAGATATCATTCCAATCATCTATCATGGTTGCCGATTTTACGACGCCGGTTCGGGGAGACGCGTCAAATATATTGATGTCATTATTCATTTTTGATTATTGTGCTTATTATATTATGTTTATTATATAAATTGATCGTCAATTGAAATGAGCGAATGTATATTTACGAAGGAATGCTCGAAAAAGAACATGCTCATTTATTATGAACGTGCAATAAATAAGCTCGTGAAAAGACATAGCATGCGATGTCTTTTCAGTAGAATGCCCCACTACTAACATTGTTTGTAGTGGGGACGTTATTATTTTAAGACTTTCTAAGAAATCATCGAAAAATAAGCTCCCCATTTATCTTGAACGTATAATCGTTTGGCACTTAGAGACGTATCATGCTACGTCTCTACAGAACAACAACCCCGATGAACATTTTTTTAATGGGGAACTTGTTTTCAGAGCATTCCTAAAAACTTGTCTCCGGTTAATTGAATGATATCGGGTAGATTTGTTTCCGAATATCATCTTTGAGATGCAACTTACATTCGCCTCTAAATATTTTTATCCAACTGAAAGGCAGAGTGAAGTGTTCTGACCGCAAGTTCTGTATATTTTTCATCAATGACACAGGAAATACGAATTTCTGACGTACTGATCATCAAGATGTTAATATTTTCGCGCGCCATTGCATCAAACATTGTTGATGCCACTCCTGAATGGCTTCGCATTCCCACACCAATGACAGAAACTTTTGAAATATTGGGATCTCCAGCCACGCTTTCAGCGCCAATTTCTTCACCAATTTTTTTCTCTATTTCAAGTGCCTTATCGTAGTCGGTTTTTGACACTGTAAATGTGATATCGGTCATATTGGTCTGGCGTGTATTCTGAATAATCATATCAACAATAATTCCCGCATCAGCCATGGCGCGCAATACTTTTGCAGCCACCCCCGGAACATCGGGTACGCGGGATAATGTTATTCTTGCCTCATTTTTATTATGGGTGACACTGGAAACAACAACACGTTCCATGTCTTTTTCTTCATTGACTACCATTGTTCCTTGCTCCTCATTAAATGATGATCTTACGTGAATGGGAACCTGATATTTTTTTGCAAATTCCACAGATCGAATCTGAAGCACTTTTGCGCCCAGACTTGACATATTTAACATTTCATCATAGGAAATGCGATGAATTTTGCGGGCTTTTTGACAGACATTTGGATCAGCGGTATAAACACCATTAACGTCTGTAAAAATTTCACAAACATCCGCATTCAAGCCGGCTGCAATCGCAACAGCTGAGGTATCGGATCCGCCCCGCCCCAAAGTTGTAATATTGCCATTCTGATCTTCACCCTGAAAACCGGCAACAATAACAATTTTATTTTGGCCTAACAATTCCTGAATACGTTCTTTCCCTATTTCTAAAATGCGGGCACGCCCATATGCATCACTGGTGCGCACACAAACCTGATATCCCAGCATGGATTCCGCAGGATAACCCATTGCAGTTAGGGTAATCGCCATAAGCGAAACAGTTGTCTGTTCACCTGTTGCCAATAGAACATCCATTTCCCGCTTGTTGGGATCTTTCGTAATTTGACTGGCCATATCAATGAGACCATCAGTCACACCAGACATGGCAGACAGGACGACAACAAGATTGTTTCCCTCATCATGATAGCGCGTGATCCGTTTGGCAACATTTCGGATTCGTTCAATGTTTCCAACAGATGTGCCACCATATTTTTGTACAATTAATGGCATAGCAAATACATCCTTCCTCATCGGTCACATGCTTCCTTCGTGACCATCCTGATTCCTTAATTTGATCGTATTGTTTGGGTTGAACGATCTTGATTATTTTAACATTACTTAGGAATGCTCGAAAAATAAGTTTCCCATTTATCTTGAACGTATAATCGTTTGGCATCGTAGAGACGTAGCATGCTACGTCTCTACAGAACAAAAACCCGATGAACATTTTTAAAAAGGGAACTTATTTTCAGAGCTTTCCTTAATGGGCAATGTTTTTCTTTTTGTTAATGACCACAAGATAAGCATTATATGGAAGAAAAAGCAAGTGGAAAAACGTGAAAATCATATCTTTAGGCATATTGAAATGAATTGCAGAAAAGCGTTAATGTTCCAGGTTCAGCATCACTCACAGTGAATCCAATTATTGAATATGTTTCGTTTTTGGAGATTATGGCAAGTATCCAATTGACAGGTCAAACATAATGTGGGATAAAACTATCAAGTAAAAAATAAATTTCACATAAGGATAAAGACGATGACAAAACATGTTACAATACTCACAATGATCATCTTACTGATACCCCATCTGGTCATATCAGAATCAATTTCCACCATTCGCATTGGTATTGTCCGAGATGGCCCGGAAGTTCGGTTCAAAGATGATATCGACCTTTTGAAGCAAGAAATACAACAACTCATTGCTGATGAATATGAAATTGAATTTCCTTCAGAAAGCAATATTCATGGCAATTGGACAGCATCAGAAATTCAACGCGCAATCAATAAACTATTGGCTTCGCCTGATATTGATATGGTCATTACTATGGGAACAAATGCCTCATATGAAATTTGTCGACGCGAAGTTCTTCCAAAACCTGTTATTGCCCCATTTGTTATTGATGCCAACATGCAAAAGTTACCATTAAAATCTGATGGCTCCAGCGGTGTGAGAAATCTTTGCTATATCAATGCATATAAAAGTTTTGAAAGAGAAGTCCAACTGTTTCGAACGATCACCCCATTCAAACATCTGGCCGTTCTTGTCAGCAGTCTGGCTTTGGAGATGCAACCTTATATTCCGGATTATGTAAAAAGACTGGAAAAAGAAATGGGGATCACCATTCAACCTGTGCCAGTTGAAACGTCTGCCCATGATGCCCTTGCACTAAAGACTGGCACAGACGCTGTTTATATTTCACCACTCATGCGCGTATCTGATGACGAATTTCAGAAAATAATCAATGGCATGAACGAAAAAAAAATTCCCACCTTTTCCATGCAGGGACGCACGGAGGTTAAAGCAGGGGTTCTTGCCTGTATGGCGCGGGATACAGATTATAATCGTTTGCTCAGACGGGTCGCTCTGAATGTGCAACGCATTCTTTCCGGAGAGAATGCAGGAGACTTAAATGTAGGATTTATTTTGGAAAACCAACCCATCAATGAACAAATGGTTATCAATATGAATACAGCACGCGCAATCAATATTTTTCCCCCTTGGAAAATTCTACTGGCCTCCGAGTTGATTTTCGAAGAAAGCCGAGCTATTGCACGAACACTTTCAATGGAACATGCAGTTAAGGAAGCTGTTTCTGTCAATCTGGATTTAAAATCTGATGCAAAGCGATTAGCTGCCGAAAAAGAAAAAATCGCCAATGCTCGGGCATCTCTGTTGCCGCAACTGTCGGTGGATTCCACAACCTTGTTTATCGATGAAGATCGCGCCATTGCATCCAGCGGGATGGCACCTGAACGATCCTGGAAAGTATCAGCGAATGCCAGCCAGTTATTGTATTCGGATAAGGCATGGGCCAATTATACAGCGCAAAAGCATGGATATCAGGCAGTCAAACAGGGACATTGCGCCCTGGAATTGGATATTATCCTGAATACCGCTATTGCATATATCAATGTTCTCAAAGCCCGCACATTTGAGCGGATTCAAATAGACAATCTTGCCCTGACCCGCGCCAATCTAGATCGCGCCCGAGTCAGACATTCTATTGGGACAGCGTCACCATCTGAGGTGTATCGCTGGGAAAGTGAAATTGCAACGCATTATAAACAGGTTTTGAAAGCCAAATCACAGACAAGACAGGCAATGATTCATCTCAATCAGATTCTGCATCGCCCCCTTGATGAATATTTTGCCCTGAAAGATACCAGTCTGGATGATCCCATATTTGAAATCAGTAATGACCGATTTATGTCCTATATCAACAATCCTGTCAAATTATCCCTTTTTGAGGAATTTATGGTAGAACAGGGCATTCAAAATGCACCAGAGTTGAAACAGATTGATGCCGGTATCCAGGCCAGAGAACGTTTGCTCATTGCCAATCATCGTGAATATTGGCTGCCAACAGTTTCGCTTCAAGCGGGGCTTTCGCATCAGGTGGCTGAGGGTGGCAAAGGATTACACCCCTCTATGTTCAGTATTCCAGGCCTGCCGCCCATGAAAATGGCTGAATCCGATGATACAGACTGGAATATTGCTGTAATGGCATCATTGCCGCTGTTCAGCGGCGGAAATAAAGGCGCTCAGCTCAGACAGACCCGAGAAGAACTGGCTGCGTTACATTTTCAACACGAATCCACTGCTCAAAAACTTGAGGAAAGTATTCGATTCAATATTCATCAGGCTTCGGCATCATTTCCAGCCATACAGCTTTCAAAAGATGCAGCAAAAGCCGCCCAGAAAAATTTGGATTTGATTACAGAATCCTATTCTCAAGGTGTTGTATCCATTATTGTTTTGCTTGATGCCCAAAATGCATCCCTTGCTGCCACAAGCATGGCTGCCAATTCTGCATATGACTTTTTGATTGATTTGATGAAATTAAATCGATCCGCAGGAAATTTCTATTTATTCAAAAGTACCAAAGCACGAGAAAATTGGTTAAATCGTTTGAACACCTTTATTCATAATAATGGAGATTGAAATGAAACGTAAACTTATTATTGTTTTATGCACATTGTCATTGCTTTGCGCATGCAGCAAAAAGCAAGCGCCGGTTCAGGCAGTTGTCAGACCTGTAAAATCAATGGTCATTCAGTTACCAGAAACATCGGCAATCAGAACATATCCAGCAAAGGTTCAGGCTTCAAAAAAAGTAACCTTAACGTTCAAGGTATCTGGCCCTTTGATGGAATTGCCCATTAAAGAAGGTGATGATGTCAAAAAAGGCGCCCTTCTTGCCCGAATGGATCCCAGAGATTACAAAACAGCACTTTCAAAAATAAGAAGCGCCATTGCCACTGCACGTGCAAAATTCAAATCCATGAAAGCAGCACGACCTGAAGATATCAAGGTACTGGAGGCACAGGTGTCAGCCGCAAAAGCTCAGTTGGATCAAGCCAATCAGGATTACGAACGTTCTGCTGGATTGTATGAGCAAAATCTGGCATCAAAAGCTGAATATGATCGATTCAAAAGCATGCGGGATATTGCCAACGCCCGGTTAAAAACAGCCAGACAGAATCTTGAAAAAGGTCAGAAAGGCGCCAGATCCGAGGATATCGAAGCCATGAATTCAGATATCAATGGCCTGAAAGCCAGACAAAACGAGGCATTAAATGCCCTGGAAGACACGTATCTCAAAGCACCCTTTTCAGGAACTGTGGCCAGAATATTTGTTGAAAATTATCAAAATATTCGGGCTGGCGAGCCAATTTTAAGTCTTCAGGATATTTCCGGGCTGGAAATTATTATCAATGCCCCAGAGCGTGTTGTTGCAGAATCCTCCAGTATGGATTGTTTTGTTGTCACTGCTGTTTTTGATTCCCTGCCCGGTAAAACATATAAACTCAAAATCAAGGAATTTGCAGTTGAAGCTGATCCTCAGACACGCACATATCGCGTGGTGTTTTCCATGAAAGCGCCGAAAAACAGTGTCATCCTGCCCGGCATGACCTGCACAGTAAAAACAGTTGATACCTGTATTCATGCCAATGATTCCATCTTTCGTATCCCTGTCAATGCGACCTTTGCTGATGTTCATGGTAAATCCTTTGTGTGGATAATCAACCCGGATAAAATGACAGTTCACAAACGAGCAGTGGAATTGGGCGATATGACAGGCGACAGTATTCGAGTTCTTAAGGGGCTTAAAGCAGGTGAGCGAATTGTTACTGCTGGCGTCAATTATTTACAGGAGGATATGAAGGTGCGATTGTTAAAGTAGGATTAATCTTTATCCCAACCCGACAAATAGGACATTATACAGGAGATAATTAAATATGAACATCGCCGAATTTGCCATCACAAAAAAAACAGTCACACTGGTCATATGCGTCATGATCATTATTGGAGGTATCCTGTCTTTCAACAATATGGGACGTCTTGAAGATCCAGAATTTGTCATTAAAGATGCCATCGTTGTCACATTATACCCAGGTGCCACGCCAATGGAGGTTGCTGAAGAAGTCACAGATACCATTGAAACAGAAATTCAACAACTCCCTCAATTAAAAGAAATTACATCCTTATCAAAGGCCGGTATTTCGGTTATTCAGGTGTCCATTAAAGAGAAATATGGCAGGCGCGCACTCCCGCAAATCTGGGATGAATTACGTCGTCGTGTGGGGGATGCCCAGATGAAACTGCCGCCAGGTGTGTATCCGCCAATTGTCAATGATAATTTTGGTGATGTTTATGGCATTTTGCTTGCGATTACCGGTGATGGGTTTACTTATGAAGAACTCAAAGCTTATGTCAAATACTTACGAAAAGAACTACTTCTGGTCAAAGATGTGGCTAAAATTGAAATTTGGGGACTACAAAAGGAAGCCGTATTTGTTGAAATATCCCGATATAAACTGGCCAATCTGGGAATTGGCCCGGATGTGATATATCAGGCTTTAACCGCTAAAAATTTTGTCTTGCCATCAGGCTCGGTTCGCGTGGGACCGGAATATATTCGTATCCATCCCACAGGTGGATTTTTATCCATTGAAGATATTGGCAATCTTCAAATTCGGGATATCTTGTCTGACCGGGTGATTTATCTGAAAGATGTCGCAACTGTATCAAAGGGATATATTTCTCCACCGGATAAAATATTGAGATATAATGGCAAACAGGCTATCTCAGTTGGTGTTTCAGTCGTGTCTGGCGGAAATGTTGTTGCGCTTGGCAAAGCAATTCAGCAGAAACTGGATCAACTGAAAGGAAATACACCTATTGGGATTGAATTGGGGGTGATCAATTTTCAATCCCATGATGTCACAAAAGCAGTCAATGGATTTGTTGTTAATTTTATTGAGGCAATTGTTATTGTTGTTGTCGTGCTGCTTATTTTTATGGGGATTCGCACCGGACTTATTATTGGCGTTATACTTGCGCTGACAGTTTTGGCATCGTTGATTATTATGTATATGCTGGGAATCAATCTTCAACGCATTTCATTGGGCGCATTGATCATTGCATTGGGGATGCTCGTTGACAATGCCATTGTTGTATCTGAAGGCATGCTCGTCCGCATAGAGCAGGGAATGAACCGGTTGAAAGCTGCCAGAGAAGTTGTGGAGCAATGCCTGATTCCGCTTTTTGGTGCAACAGTCATTGCAGTGCTGGCCTTTTCAGCCATTGGGCTTTCTACAGACAGCACAGGTGAATATTGTCGTTCACTTTTTCTGGTGATCCTGATTTCACTGATGATCAGTTGGGTGATTGCTGTAACTGTCACACCGCTGTTCTGTTCCATGTTTATCAAACCCTTGGCATCAAAGGATAAAGACCCATACCAGGGGATCATTTTTACTGTCTATAAAAAAATATTGCAATCCTGCATGCGCTGGCGCCTGGCAACAGTATGTGGATTAATTATATTACTGCTTTGCGCCATTTTGGGATTTGGCACATTGAAAAACAGTTTCTTTCCACCATCAACACGCCCGCAATTCATGCTAACATACTGGTTGCCGGCAGGCACAGATATTCGTCAAACCTCTGCTGATCTGGCCGCTATTGAAAAACATCTGCTTTCTGACAGACGTATTGTATCAACCGCGTCGTATATTGGTTCCGGGGCATCACGTTTTATGCTGGCATTTTCGCCAGATACTTCCATGTCAGCCAGTTATGGGCGCATGTTGATTCGCGTGAAAGATTACAAATATATACCAATCCTCATACCTGAACTGAATCAATACCTGGCGAAAAATTTTCCAGATGCAGAACCGAACATTCAGCAGTTTATGCTGGGGCCACCCGTTGGCTATGATGTTGAAGTACGATTCAGCGGACCAGATCCCTCAAAACTGCGAGAACTGTCTGAAACCGCACAGGCGATCATGCGAGAGCATCCTGATGTCACTGTTGTGCGGGATAACTGGCGTCAGAAAGTCAAGGTGCTTCGTCCGGTATTTAAGGAAACACAGGCCCGTCTGGCGGGTATTACAAAGTCAGATTTAAGTAATTCACTACAATTGTCTTTTTCGGGGCTTCAGATTGGTGTTTTTCGTGAAGGGGATGAATTACGTCCCATTATCGCCAGACCACCCGAATCAGAACGGCTGGATGTAGACAATATCAACAATCTGCATATTTGGAGTGCAATCACCCGCCAATCTGTTCCAGTAAACCAGATTGTTTCGGATTTCAAGACAGAATGGGAAGATTCATTAATTCACCGAAAAAATCGCAAACTTACAATAACAACGCAATGTAATGCCAGGTTTGGTATTCTGGGCAGCACTGTTTTTGAAGATCTCAAGCAGGATATTGAATCCATCGCACTGCCACCCAATTATGAAATGGTCTGGGGCGGAGAGTATGAAAGTTCTACTGATGCCAAAGCCGGTCTGGCAAAGACCATCCCCATATCATTTTTGTTGATGATATTGATTGTTATCATGCTGTTTAACAATCTCAGGCAGCCGCTGATTATCTGGCTGGTTGTACCATTGGCAATCATCGGGGTGTCTCTCGGCTTGTTTGTCTTTGACCTGCCATTTGATTTTATGGCCATTCTGGGCTTTTTAAGTCTGGTGGGCATGTTGATAAAGGGTGCCATCGTGTTGATAGATCAAATCAATATTGAACTGGAAAGCGGTAAAGCACCTTATCCGGCAATAATGGATTCAGCGGTCAGCCGGATGCGTCCGGTGTGTATGTCTGCTGTGACAACTGTTCTTGGCATGCTGCCATTGCTTCAAGACCCATTTTTTATTTCAATGGCTGTAACTATTATGTTTGGTTTGACATTTGCGACCATATTGACACTGGTGGTTGTGCCGGTATTTTATTGTATTTTTTATCGGGTGAGGCAGGGTAATTCGAGTATTTATTGATGATTTGTTTGAATTATTAATAAAGGAAGGATATGAATTAAATGTTGATGTGATTCTACTTGAATTCCTCATTATAAAGGAGGATATAAATGGAAATGTATCTCGAAGAAAAAATTGGTCATCCTGAACTTTTTACCGGTAGAAGTGAAGAATTATCGTATTTACTCAACTGGGCGGATCAAATTAAGCATAAATTATCAAAAAGCACAGCACTTCTTTCCAGAAGAAAAACAGGAAAATCCTGTTTAATGCAGCGAATATTCAATATTTTATTTGAAAAAAACGACAGCGTGATTCCTTTTTATTTTGAAATCATTGAGACGAAACAATTGCTTAAAGATTTAAGCGTCAATTATTTTTTAACCTTCATCAATCAATATATTGCATTTAAAACCAGGAAGATATCCTATCTCACAACGAGAAATAGGTTCTCAAATTCTCTAAAAATTGCAAGAAAAGAGAACCTGACCGATATTGTTGAGTGGATTCAGGATATTGAAGCAACGTATCATGATGAATCGCCGGGTATTCTCTGGCAGATGGTAATTGATGCGCCTCGTTTTATTGTTAAGGGTTCTGAAGACAGGGTCCTGCAAATGATTGATGAATTTCAATTTATCAATCGTTATATTATCCGAGATAAAGATAGCAATGATCGTATTGATGACCTGGCAGGAAGTTATCTGCATACGTGTGAATACAAAAATGCGCCTTTTCTGGTATCTGGCAGTTGGGTGGGCTGGCTCATGGATGATCTGAATAAACAGCTTCCGGGTCGCTTCATAAAATATTCAATGGATAATATGCCTGAAAACGAATCTGTGGAAACAATCTTTAAATATGCAAAAATATATAATATTCCTGTTACTGAAAAATCAGCATTTGTAATGGCACAGCTCACAGAGGGCAATCCTTTTTATATTGATGGATTATTTGGTTCGAAAAAGAAAAATAAAAATTTTTCAACAAAACAAGGCATTCTTGAAACCCTTGAATACGAAACCCTGAGTTTGGATGGATCAATTAATAATACCTGGATGGATTATCTTGAGGCTGCTTTTGATAAAATCAATAATATTCATGCAAAAAAAATTGTTATGTTTCTGTCAAAAAACAAAGACAGAAAAGTATCACGTGGAGAAATCAAAAAAGAATTAGGAATTGATATTCCGGATGATGAACTGGAAAAAAAGTTCAAAGCACTTTATCGTTCTGATATTATTGAAGAACATTATGGTCAATACATGGGGGTTCAGGATAATATTTTTGATAAGGTATTTCGTAGAAGTTATGAAAAAGATATTGATCAATTTCTTGAAAATGCGCCCAAAGAATACCATGACTTAATCGATAAATGGGAAGAAAAATACAAACAAATTCGGGGCGAGTTAAATCTTTACAAAGGAAAATATCTTGAATTTATGGTCTGGAATCATCTGGAAAATGCGCATAAAAATCAAGCATTATACAATGAAATGCTTTCTGGCTTGCCAGATGATTTTGTTTTTAAAAAGTTTAAGCAAATTCTTTCATACACAGCGCCGCCACTTCATCCCATTCAATTTCAAATAGATGTTTTTGCAAGACCAGAACAAGAAAGTTATGCACTTATCGGTGAAGTAAAAAACAGGACAGAAGACGCCCCTTTTACGATTGATGAAGCCAAAAAATTTATGCAAAAAGCAGAAGCGCTGATAAAAATTGAAGGGGTTGAAAAACCAGTATTGTTTATTGTGTCAATTGGTGGATTTCGGAATAATGCTTTGAATTATATAAAAGAAAATCGTTTTGCATGGAGTTCAGATGATAGATGGTTGAAGAGATATGAGTAAAAAGGGGGATCGAAGCCT
>Ga0272440_1000928_pt1 | contig 24418 bp, 21 predicted proteins | sample SSMMMBAug17_FD_192440 | JGI IMG/M metagenome (GOLD analysis project Ga0272440, IMG submission 192440) | Marine sediment archaeal communities from Little Sippewissett salt marsh, Falmouth, MA, United States - SSM-MMB-Aug17 | ecosystem: Environmental > Aquatic > Marine > Wetlands > Sediment ...
TCGTTTGGATAAATGAGTTGAAATTGCCCCTGGTTTAAAATATCCAACTCTTTCTGGATGGATTGAATGATTGAATTGAACCAATAGTCACCATCAACTAAGACGCCAATACGCTTTTCTTTTGCCAAGCTATGAGTCGGAACAATGAATAGCAATAATGACAGGGATACAAAAAGAATGATTCTTCTTTGATTGTGTTGATTAAAAAAAAACATGATACCTCTTTCTAATTAGTCTATTAATACGCAATCTTAAGTTTTCGAGTATAAAAAAGTTTAGAAATGGTCTTTAAAAAAAGAATCCTGGGAAATATTGTCATTGTCCGGTTTATCAGATGTTTTTGAATCCGGCCCGGAACCTTCTTTAAAGCACTCATAAACCATGTGTTTTGTTTTTGATGTTGGCAATTTGCCTGTGTCTGCATCAATTTTGGCAAACGTGACACCTGGTGGAATTGAAAATTGACGCACCGGTTCGCCTCCCAAAACATCTTTCATAAATGTTTTCCAAATAGGAAGAGCTGCCTTTGCTCCTGTTTCTTTTTTACCAATGGATTTGGGGTGATCAAATCCAACCCAGACACCGGTGATATACTTTGTTGTATAGCCGATAAACCATGCATCATATAGATTGTTGGTTGAACCGGTTTTGCCTGCAATTGGGTGTTTCAAGTCTTTTAAACGTTTTGCAGTACCCTGTTTAATAACTCCTTGAAGCATATGCGTCATGCAGTATGAAGTGGTTGCATCAAGGACTTGTTTTTTTTCTTTTACTGGCGGTAGCTTAACACGTTCTTTGGATTGATTTTCAACATTGATCACACTAACCGGCTCAATTAAATATCCCCCACTCGCAAATACCGCATAAGCTCGGACCAGTTCAAGTAAAGACACGCCGGATGACCCCAGGGCAATAGATAAGTCATTTTGTATGGGTGTTGTGATACCCAATTGTCTGGCACAATCAATCACTTTATTCACACCTACTTTGTTTAAAAGTTTAATGGTAACCAAATTCCGCGATAATGCCAACGCCCTTCTCAATGTGGTGGGCCCATAAAATTTTTTTTCGTAATTATGTGGTTTCCAAATAAAGTCGTTTTCCTGGTCTTCCATTACAATTGGAGAATCAACAATAATTGATGCAGCTGTGAAGCCAGAATCTAAAGCAGCGCAGTATATGATCGGTTTAAATGCGGAACCTGGCTGACGAATTGCTTGAATGGCTCTGTTAAACCTAGACTTTGAAAAATTTCTTCCACCAACCATTGCTTTTATATGACCATTGTGAATATCGATACAAATGAGTGCGCCTTGCAAGGGTTGATTTTCTTTTGAAATTTTTTGTCGTTTTTCAATGGCCTTTAGACCTTTTTCCAACGCCTTTTGTGCGCTTCGCTGCATTTGCATATCAATGGTTGTGTATATTGTTAATCCTTCATTGTACAGGGTTTTATCGCCAAGATGTTTTTCAAGTTCAATGCGTATATATTCACTGAAATATGGCGCATTTTCAACAAAACGATTTCTTCGGGGGAGAATATACAAGGGCTGATCAAAAGCGTTTCGTGCTTCTTCATCTGTAATATAGCCATCATTGTATAAACGTTTTAAAACATATTTTTGACGTGACTTGAAAGCTTTATAATTATTATCAGGTGCATAACGCGCAGGAGCTTGGGGAAGTCCGGCTAAAGCAGCGCATTCGGCAATGCTGAGTTGGTTGATGGATTTGCCGAAATAGTTTTGTGATGCTGCTTCAACACCATAGGCCCCATATCCAAGATAAATCTGGTTTAAATATAAATATAATATATGATCCTTTGAAAACGTCCGCTCTAATTTAGAGGCAAGGATTAATTCTTGAATTTTTCTGAGATAGGTTTTATGTCGCGTGGTCAGGAATGATCTTGCTGTCTGCTGGGTAATGGTGCTTGCACCCTGCACAATTCGTCCAGCAATCAGGTTTTTGATAAAAGCGCGAATGATGCTTTTGATATCATACCCTTTATGCTCATAAAATCGGGCATCTTCAGCAGAAATAAACGCCTGAATCAGACGTTTGGGAATCATTCGCAATGGTTTGACAAATCGGCGTTGTGTAAAAAACTCGGCAATCACGTTTTTGCGAATATCTACGACTTGAGTTGCGATCTGTGGGTCATAGTTTTTTAGTGATGAAAAATCTGGAGCGGTTCGATGTAAAACATATACAAAAGCAATCATCATCAATGCGACAATACATATAATAATGAATATCCACAATATGAACCATTGGATGATTTTTCGAAATACACTTTTCTTTTTCGGTTCGTCTCTTTCAGAGGCTTCTTCTTTTTGATGGGATTCTTCTTTAGGTTGAAGTTGTAAATGCTGCTGTTCAAGAATTTTCTTTTCTCGACTCGCATCCTCAGCAATGATATCATCCGGCATATCAAATTCTTGTGAGGAATCTGAAATCATCAGTGCGATGTCAGAGTGTTCATTGCCCTTTGAAGAAGAATCCGGTTGTTTCTGGTCTGTCTCCTCAGATACCAGCGGCTTGTCAGAAATAAATAATAAGTTGGGCTTGTTATTGGTTTTATTATCATCAATTTTCATAAGATCACAAAACCAGATGTTCAATAAAACTCATGAGTTGGTTTAAATTTAAGCATGGTCGAACTTCATGACAATGTTGACGATAGCTGTGCATTTCACTATCACCGGTATTCCAAAATTGTTCAGGTTCTGGATTGAGCCAGATGACCCGGCAACAATGGTTTCGCATTTCTTCCAAAATATGGGCCTGTGGATTCAGATAATTGGATCGACCATCACCGACGATAATCAACGTTGTTTTCAGATTTAAGCAATCCATATGGTCTTTGTAGAATTGCCGAAATGTTTCGCCATAATCAGTATAATCCTGATAATTGATTTCTGAAGCGTTCATGATGTTTTCTATGGCGGTATTGATATCGTATCGCTCAAAGATATCGGTTACATTATTTAATCCAGAGACAAAAACAAAACTTTTAACCTGAGAAAAATATTCTTGAAGCGCATATATCACATTTAACATAAATCGCGCTGCAGACCATACAGAACCGGATACATCACATAATGTTACGATTTTTCCTTTTCGGGGCGGTCGATGTTTAAAGATCAATTGCATGGGAACGCCTTGAAATTTATCAGCCCGACGCAATGTTTTTTTGATATCAATTTTTCCTTTTCTCATGGCAGCATATCGACGCCCAACAACATCTTTCAATTTTCGGACCAAACGATTGATTACATCACGCATTTCTAATATTTCATCCGGGCTCAAGGCGGAAAATGGCACATTACCCAGATTTTTTCGATAATTATCCTTTGAACGAACCACCTGCACATGGGTATCATCAAATGCCATATTGTCCCTAAGCATCGAATTTGCATGATCCAGGCGCTTTTCGAGTCTGTTCATCATTTGGTCAATTTCTGGCCTTGAATGATTATCTCCTGAAAAAGCTGCGATGCGTGAGCGGACGTGATTGATTGTCAACATCATTGATAAACGCATGTTCAGCGCGCCCATATTTGATTTGACGCCCTGTTGTTGTTCTTCAGAAAGGGTCTGAATTTTATACATTTGTTGAAGATATGCATTGGGGTCATCAAAAATAAAGTCAACAATGGCTGCGTCAAGGTCATCAGTGGATGTATCCTGTAAATAGTGCTGCATATCCGAAATCATAGTAAATTGTTCATCGGTGTCAGTTGCAAAATCACTTTTCAGCTGGTGAAAAAACAGATCGTAAAGTTTATCAAAGTGTGAAATCATGCGGTATGATTTTACAAAATTGGTTTGAAGAACCGCTTTAAACTGGTTTTCATCCAATATATTGATATATTTCAGTTGTTCCATGCAATCAAGAACTTCAGCCGTTGCAATGGCCAGTCCTGATGACCGGCAACAATTGACAAAAAGTGCGATGGTTTCAAGCATAGTTATCTCGTTGCATTAATAACCACCTGTGTTTTTTCAAGGACAGGTCCGACGACACCGAGTCGATAGCCTGTTGAGATAGGCTCAAGCACAACCTGATCTTGCAAATCTGGACGATGCTCTGTTCTATTGATATGATGCAATTCAGGATCAAACAAATCCACCTCTGGCTCCACCACTATTTCCTGAATATTGGAAATAGACATCAAGTCTTTACGCGTATCATTAAACAAAGGGGCAACTGGTTTATTGGTGGCAACCATTTGCGCGTATTTATCTTCAATATCAGGCAACACATTTTGAATAAAAGCAAACATATCGTTAACAACAAACGAATTGAGAGCATCTGTGAGGGGTTTCTCTGCTTTAAACATCATCGGTAATGCCGCTTCTTTTTCTTTGTGATATTGTTGTCGCAAATGTTCCAAATGAAAATCCACACGTTCCTGATAGAACTGTAAGGGATCTAATGATTTCCAGGGACCATTTTTTAAATGATTCTCTTCTTGAATACGCGTTTCTTCTTCAATATCTTGATAGCTAATATGTTTAATTTTTTGAATAAACCCATCAGCATCTTCAGAGAGTACAGGTGGATAAAATGCGTATCGATTACGTACTTCAATGAATTTATTCTTGATTGATTGAATTTTTTCAGCAATAAGGCTTGCATTTTGTTCTGTCATATCAGGTGGCAGGAGCCGATCAATGATTTCTTCAAATTGAAGCATGAGGTGCATCCGATCCTGCAACTCTTTTGGAAATGTCTGTTTGATTGATTGAGACGTCGCAGTTTTATCTTGATTTAAAATATTGTACAGACGAACTGCTGCACGACATGCACGTTCAAAAGGATCAATCATTTTAATATGATCTGTTTGCGTTTTGAGATTGTCTATCATTTGAATGGCTTCAGAATACCGAGTTTGAAAATCAAGAAAACTATCCAGTTCACCTTGAATCACCTGACGTTTTTCATCTGTCCAATCGAGAAAATCCTGAAGCAACTGATCAAGCGCTTCATTTTTGTCATTCATGACTTCAGACAGTTCATCGATCTCATTGACAAATTTTCGTTCAAGTTGTTCGCATCTGAGCTTTGCCCAATCGTAGCGTTTTTCAACGTATTTGTAATCTTTTTCAAGGCCCGGAATATTCATTTTATCAATGGTGTTTTTAACATAGTTGGTTTCATTTTTAAACTTTTCAATGGTTGACCTGAGGCGTTGAATATCCATCGAGTACTGCTGAGTATTGAAACTAAGAATGTTGAGAATATCATCAGATATTCCCAGATTCTCACGAACCATATTCACTGCTGTATCAATAAAATTTTGAATAAGCTCATCAGTAAGTCCCAATCTCATGCGGAGGGCATCATCGGTAAGTCCCAGACGTTGCATAAGCAAATCGTCTGTGAGTCCCATTTGTCTTTTAAGTTTTTCAATTTTTGCAGGTGACATATTATCTTCCATTCCAAATGATTGGTGTCTTTTGGGCCCTATATTTATTTCTTCAACAGATGATGATTTCATGCCAAAAGGTGATGTGCGCGGTGAAGTGGTTCGATATTTATTGATATCCAGTCGTGCGGTGTCTACTTTGGAATCAACAAATTTGAATTTTTCATTTTTAGCATGCGGGTATACTTTTATTGTACCAAATCGTTCATATTCGGAAAAATTATTGGTTTGGATTTCAAAAATAAGAGATAAATCCATGACTGCATCAATAGAAGAAACGTAATATAAAGGAAAATTTTCACCTTTTCTGAGTCGGATTCTGCTACTGGTGATATCTCGAGATTTTTTTATTTCAGAGCTTGTCACCCGAACAAAGATGAGTGCAGATTCAAATTTATCATAAAATCGCTTAATTTCGAATTTTACCATCACTGCATTGCCATTTCGATTATCATAAAATTGTTTTAACATGATGGTTGAATCATCCAGCTCGGCAATTGCAAATTTGTTCAGTTTTATTATCATTGGGTTTGTCCTGTTTATAATGGGTTGACGTTTGAAAAAAAAACTGTTGAAATCAACTATTTAACATTGCTACTTAACAAATCCAATATGTGGGGTCAAGTCTTAATCATATTCGCATTCTCAAAGGAATGCTCGAAAAATATTGTTCCCATTATTGTCCTTCAACTTTTTTAATTAATAAGAAGGGACAATCATTAAAAGGGTAACGTATTTTCAGAGATTTCCAAAACGATTTATTTTGATATCGAAGCTGGGATATCATGTCAAGAAAAAATCATTCCTTAATGTTGAATCTATGCCCAATCCATCAAAGAAAGCTTGTAAACCACTGATATGCATGTCTGATAAGTCATAGTTAAGACATTGGTAATACGTATTGCACAGATGCTTATCAATCCCTAGTTTTTGAGAGACCATTTGCGATATACGTGAAATATTCTTCAGCCCCGATTGTTTCGATTGATAAAACTGTTGTGTCAATCGCCTGACCTTATCTGGATTTTCCTCGGCATATTGCTTTCTGACAGCCCACACACCAAATACAAATGGTAAATTTGTTTGCAAATACCAGAGCTCTCCCAGATCGTATACATGCGGAAAAAGTTTTTTCCAGGGATAACTTATGGCAATATCTCCTATCACTAATGCGGCATCACTGTCAGTAATCCAATCTGGAGATCGAATGGGTCGTGATGAATATCTCGCCACAATATTTTTCGTTTTCAGTAATAGTTTTAAAAGCGCAGCAGCTGTTTCTGATTCTTTGGTTAAAATGATATGTTTGTTATTTAAGTTTTCAAACCGACATTTACTCACAAGCCTGACACTCATAACTTTTCCCCAACTGGAAATAGACAAATCCGGCAACAAATACCATTGGTGTTGATTGTACCCATAAGCAATTGATGACACAGGGCTGATATCCAATTGGGCCTTTGTTAGCATCTGATTCAATGTCGCTGGCGGTGCACTTGTCAATTGGTATTCTCCTTGATCAAACTGATCCAGTTCATAATAGATTGGTGCAACATTCATATACTGGATACGTCCCAAACGCAGGGGATTCTGGTTGTTATTTTTTTTTTTTAGTATTGATGGATAAGGCATAATGTTTTATATATCAGTATTAAAAAGTGTGTTTTTCATCTTTTTTCAGTGTCATCCTGGATCAAAAACAAAAATGAAAAGTTTGGTACGCATATGCTTGATGATAAATTATTGAACAGTCAAGCATTGTTAAATAGGGAATTTATTTTTCGCGTATTCCTTAAAAAAGAAATTCTTCGTACCATTGACAGGACAAATTGTCAACAATTTCAACAAAGCCAATAAATATCACCAGAAAAATATCGCCAGAGGAAAATATATGAAAACAAATGACCTAAAAAATGCAATATGTATCGCGCTGGATGTCCATCATGATGTCACTGCGATTGAATTGGTAGATTCCCTGAAAAATCATGTGGGTTATTTTAAGATAGGAATGCAACTATTCTATCACTATGGTCCTGGAATAGTTAAACATATTCGTGAAAAAGGCGTAAAAGTATTTTTGGATTTAAAATTTCATGATATTCCCAACACTGTAAGAAATGCAGCCATTGAATCGGTACGCATGAATGTTGATATGTTCAATGTTCATGCAAGCGGGGGGCTGAATATGATGCAACAAGCTGTTGAAGGTGCTGTGCAGATTGCCCAAAAAGAAAACAAAACGATGCCTGATATTCTGGGGGTGACCATTTTAACCAGTATGACCCAAGAAACATTGACATCTGAACTGCATTGGCCGGGTGACATTCAAACAAGGGTATGTGAGCTCGCACAACTGTCAAAAAAAGCGGGTTTAGATGGCGTTGTTGCCTCACCGCTGGAGATTAAATGGATTCGGTCGGTTTGTGGTGACGATTTTAAAATTATTACACCGGGGATTCGCCCAACATGGGCGGCATCCAACGATCAAAAAAGAATGATGACACCTGCTCAAGCGATTGATGCTGGGGCAAATATCATTGTGATTGGGCGTCCGGTTATTCAGGCAGATGATCCTGTTCAGGCAGTTTCTCGACTGTTTGATGCGTAACTTGGAAAAGTAGAAATCAGCGGGCGAAAATACCCGCTGATCATTTGTTTGGACTTATTATGAGCGGATCTCAATTTTTCTGGGTTTAGCGGTTTCTGCTTTTGGCAGAACAACGCGTAAAATCCCATTTTTAAGTTCTGCCTGAATTTTACCTTGATCAATGACATTGGAAATTGTAAAGCTGCGCTTGTAATCCCCAACATCATACTCTTTGTATAAGGGCGTTCCCTGTGTGGACTGTTTGACATGGGCATTAATTGTCAGGGTATTTTCATTGAGATCAATATCCAGATCTTCTTTTTGAACGCCGGGTAAATCGGCTACCAGAATCAATTCCTCATCGTTTTCATAAATATCCACATCCGGGTTAAATACAGGCCCTTCTCGGGTAAATTCCTGTGGGTTCTGTATTTCTTTTTTATCAACGGTCAATTCTTTTTCTGCCATGATACACCTCCTTACGCGGTTTTAATGTTAATTTTTCTGGGTTTGGCTTCATCAGCTTTTGGCAGGGATATGGTCAATATACCTAATTTCATTTCTGCACTTACTTTCTCAGTATTTACTGGAAAAGGCAATTGAATGGTTCGGCTAAATTGACCGCTGCCGCGTTCCTGTCGATGATAACGAACATTCTTTGCTGTTTCAGGTAGTTTGCGATGTCCTTTAATATGAAGCGTATCGCCTTCAACATTGATCTCAATATCATTGACATCAATTCCTGGTAGCTCAGCAGTGACATAAATATTATCCGAATCCTGATAGGCATTTAAAGCTGGAAAAACGTTGTGTCCTCTTGTTCGTCTCTGGGAGCCAAAAAAGTTGTCAAACAATCGATTCATTTCATTTTGTAAAAGATCATATTGATAAAGCCGGTTTGTTGGTTGAAAAATTGTTGTATATGCCATAATATCACCTCCTGATTATTATCCTGAATCTTGTTTCCTGTTATCATACCAGAAAACAAGATTCAGCCTGTTATAAATTAGTCTTTTGATTCAATTTTAATTTGTTTCGTTTTTTGGGGTTTTGTCTTTTGCAGTTCAATCTTTAAAACGCCTTTCTTATATGAGGCGTCCACATCAGATTGGTCAACTTCAGCCGGAAGCTGAACAGTTCGCGAAAAACTACCATATGAACTTTCCACATGATAGTAATCTCCTTTAGACTTATTCACTTCCTGCTTCTTATTTCCTGAAATTGTCAGATATTGACCATTCAAAGAAATGTCAAGGTCATCAACCTCCATGCCAGGGATTTCTGCTTTTACTTCAAGAGTTTTCTTCTTATCGATGATATCCATCTTTGGTGTTAAATTTTCTCCCCAGGCTGGCATGTCAAAGAAGCGATTGAATAAGCTATCAGCTTCTCTCCTGAAACTATCAATACTGTTTTCAGTATTTTTTACTGATGGTTTTGACTTTCTCCAGGGCATCATATCAAACATTGTAAACACCTCCTTTTCATTTAAAATAGTTCTTGTTTTAACATATTGTTATTTAACTTAAATTTGTTTGATTATAAGTTAATCACTATTTTATGTTCGTCAAGAACAAATTCTCTTAATTGTGTTTTATTATAATTTTATTCAGTATGTTAAGTTAATTTCATTTCCTCTTTAGAATAAATTTAATGCAGTTTTTTTTTTCGTCAAGTAGAAAAAATTTTTTTTAAGAAAAAATAATTGTATGAAGATGCCCTCATGTATAAAAAACTGTTGATTCAGTTCATCATTATGCTTAAAATATCCGATAAAAATATTAAGAAATATGATTCAGATTTTTATTAAAACACTGACTGCCGGATAAAATGTAAGAAGGAGCCGGAACATGAAACTAATTATTCCCTCATACTTGATCCATCATGATATCCAAAAACTTGTTGCTTCAATCGATTTATTCAGTCAATTGAACCGGTCAACAATTCGAGATATCGTGTCTGAGCTTAAACATTCTCATATTCGTGGCGGTGAAACACTTTTTCGGATCGACGATCCGGGTGATTGTATGTATATGGTCATTACTGGACGCTTACTGGTGTATTCAGTCCTTCCGGACCAGACACAAAAAATGATTAGTGAAATCGGGCCAGGTGAGTATGTAGGCGAACTTGAACTGATCATGGCCGAGCGACGAAACCTTACAGTTAAAGCCATACGTGATACTGAACTCTTGAAATTATCCAAAAAAGGATTTGAACGTCTGATCAAAAAACATCCAAAGGCATTGCTTCACGTCACACACACCATTGTGAATCGTATTCGAAAGGTGGCATTTTCACAAGATCAACAGAGTTCTTTGCGAACCATTGCGTTATTGCATGCAGGATCGTATTTTAATATGAACGCGTTTACTGAATCATTCATTCCGGTCCTTGAAAAGCAAGGTGCAACTCTCTTATTAAGCTCTGAACGTCTGGATCAATATCTAGGGACCGGTATGTCGAAAGTTGATTTTGGGATTTGGGATGAAAAAGACAACCGCATTGTGGAATGGCTATGTGAGCAGGAAAGAGGTTATCGATTTGTTGTATATCAGGCAGACATGGGACTGACCCCCTGGACACGAAGATGTATTCGTCAGGCCGACCGCATACTATTAATTGGTTCAGCACGTGGTTCAAGCCAATTCAATGTATTAGAACATTATATGTTCGGTCATGCGCGTGAAACAACCAATGCAAGGATGGAACTGATTTTGCTTCATGAGGATTCTGTCTCTTATCCTATCAATACAGCACGATGGCTGGATAACCGCCCGATTATGAGACATCATCATGTACAGCGGTATCGTGTGCCGCATTATGAGCGAATTGTTCGTTTTTTAACTGACAATGCTGTGGGTCTGGTGTTAGGTGGTGGTGGTGCACGCGGATGTGCCCACATTGGTGTGATTCAAGCGCTTTTGGAAAGTGGTATTCCCATTGATATGATTGGGGGGACAAGTGCAGGAAGTGGGATTGGTGCATTATTGGCTATGGGTCGAGATATCATTACCATGCGATATTTAATTCGAGAGGGATTTCTTGAAAAAAAACCCTTTAAAAGCTTTTCTTTGCCTGTATATGCCATTATGAATCGTTTTATCATCGATCAAATATCAAAAAATTGGTTTGGCGATGTACAGATTGAAGATTTATGGGTCAATTTTTTTTGTATTTCAACAAACTTATCCAATGGTGAAGTTGTCATGCACAAGAGAGGTCCAGTATGGAAAGCAACACGCGCATCTTCGTCACTTCCAGGAATATTTGCACCGGTAGTTTATAATAATCATATATTGGTTGATGGGGGCGTTTTGGAAAATATGCCGGCCAGTAAAATGAAAGAGATGTGTGGTGGCCCTGTAATCCTGGTCAATGTAACCCCAAAAAGGGATCTAACTGTCGATTTTGATTATGACCATTACCCAAGTCCTTTGGCAACAATCTGGAGTTGGATCAATCCAATGGTAGAGGCCATAAAAGTGCCTTCTTTAATTGATATTCTTATTAGAGTCGCAGGGCTAAGCAGTATGAAAAAAATTCAATATGAAGAGTTCAACTCTGACCTTGTTTTAAACCCACCCCTCGAAAAATTTGGTTTACTGGCTTTTTCTGAAATGGATCGAATTATCGATCTGGGATATCAGTATACACGTAAGGCAATTGAACAATTGAAAGTAAAAGATTCATATGATTCCATCGGACAATATCGACTTGTTTCTTTGATGAAACAGAAGGATTCAGCGTATACATAAATGGTCATCAATTATCGGTATTCAAGCAGGCAGACAGAAGGAACATCATCTTTCTCATCTAACCCACATTTTAAAAGATCTGCCCCATTGATAGTCAGTATAAGTAAGGGACAGGCTGCAACAGCCCCCACTTCCACCATTATTGTTACTTCCCCAAAAACTCAATGCAGACCGATTGTCATTGTCAACATAATCTCTTGGCCATAAATAGGCACTACCACCCAGTCCTGTTGTTGAATATGCCGGTTGGATAAATTGCCCTTCAGGTGTCCAATGCCATAAGTGATTGTCCGGGTTTGTTAACATATTTTCGAATGACACTCCTGAACGCGGCTTAAAAAAGTCTTTCACATTGCCCATATTCAATCGCATTATCTGAACATGTCCACTAAATCTCGATGCGGGTAATATCCAGTTTCCTAAATTGATATGCGTAAGATCTGGATTGAAACGTCCCATTTGATAATCATCAGCAGAAATTTCGCCAAAATCCTGTGGTTCATTAATTGATGCGTATAGCATCCATCCCCCACCATCTGATGACATGTCACAATACACCTGAAAAGGCATGGTTTGATCATTTTGGTCAAGATCCACCCAATAAATGCCATCACCCCATGATAAATTTTTGCTATGAATATATGCACAAGATTGACCGGCATTTTCCTGTGATTTGCCGTCCAGGTGCTCAATGGAACGAGAAATAAACTCGATTGATACGTCATAATTGTTTTTATCAGGAGAGATTGCTATCAATGGGGCCACTTCGATGTTGGTCGATCCGATTTCTTGTTGATGATTTGTATCGTAAGCGCAAACATAACCCATTTTAGTGTTATCTGATTCAGCACGCAATTTTATTCCGGGCTTATAGGATGGATGAATCGGGTCATAGCCATATGCGCTGGTATTCGGGTGAAAATATTCCCCAATCATTTGAAAAGAGATCTGGTTATTGATATGATTCTTTTCAAGCTGTGACTGCTGATCTGGAAACCATTGATCAGTTCCATTAATGATCAGTTTTTCCATCCATCCAGTATCTCCTGTATTTTGGGCAGATGAGGATTGATGATCCAGCGGTAATAATAGAATATCATTTAAATAGAGGCTCTTAATTTTATACAAAAAAACATGATCGTACAAAATATCGTCTGTTAATGAAAGCCCCATTTTACCTGTCGCTGAAATCTGATGTAAATCCATGTGATAAGAAAAGAATAATTCCATACTCCACAGTCCGGCACCCTGGTTTGCTCCTTTTGATATCTGCCCCATTGTTTTAATATGAATACCATTTTGATAGATCAACGGCATCGTTGTTGTCGTATGCCCTAGAATGGCACCAGTAAAAAAAGGCTGAGCAAACCAAACACTTCCAGAATCTGATAATGATGTTCCAGGATGGGGGGATATTTCAAGCACACCATCACTATTTGTCAGTGTCAGAAAGTGATTTTCACCATAGTAGAATCTCATTTCCACTGTATCATTGCTTTCAATGGTTTCGACATCATACAACGTTTTCAGTGGAGTATTTTCTTCATTGGCGCCGCCTGCACCACATGAGTTCAAAATCGACAGAGTCACAACAAGTATAAACATATTTAATAAATTGATTATTTTCATAATAAACCCCTTCTATTTGATTATGCTATTGCAATTTCTATGACATGGTTTATTATATCCCCTAAAACTATTGACATTTTATTATTATTCTATTACTAAAACAATTTTAAAAATATAAAGAAACTGAAATAATGACGAATTGAATCTTATTTGTTCGAAATGATAAAGATTTTAGTTTAAAAAGGAAGAATATTATTGGTTGATTACATAAAACAACCTTTAACGCTGACTATCATTCTCTGTTTTATATTTATTGTGAGATATGGTCATGCACAAACACCGGTCATTGAATCCCATGAGCAGGGTTATATCAACTGGACAACTCAGGCGATAATTTCTACTGGGAAAGGTATACCTTCGGAAAAGTTTCATGGAAATCCGATTGGCCGAAAGATTGCTGAAGATAATGCCTTGAAACAGGCATTTGATAATTTATATTTAACAGTTTTGCATGTGTGTATAGATGCCAATTCTCATGCAGTGGATGTTCAAAAAAAAAACAAGCATTTTCAGGATCAAATTCAACAAATGACTGAAAATTCACGTGTGCTGAAAAAAGAGTATCTTTCTGATGGAACAGTTGAAATCACAGTTCAGATGTCTATGAATGGAGGTTTTTCACAACTTGCGTTACCTGATGACATACGTTATATAGAATCCATTGCCAGCATTATGCCCCAAAAGCATTTGACCTGGCGGCAAAAAGAAAAAAAATATACAGGCTTGATTGTTGATGCAAGAGGACTGGATGTAAAAGCATGTCTTGCGCCGATTATTGTCAGCAAAATCGGTGATGAAGTTTATGGGCCGCAATACATCAGTCGTGAATATGCGGTTCAGTCTGGCACCTGCATTTATTTAAACAATTTTGATACTGCTAGCAAGCATCATCGGATTGGTAACAAACCATTTGTTGTAAAAGGCATTGGTCTCGTAGCAGATCAGTTGACGAATATTGTTATCAGCAATACTGAATCAGCACGATTTAAAAGTTTGATCGAGCATTTAACCATTTTGAAACATTGTCGGGTTATTATTGTTGTTGATCAATCAGATGGGAGGTAAACAAAAAAAACATGTGGTATAAGTGCTTATTAATTTCAATTATTTTATTCATCACAGGCTGCGGTCACTTTTTTCTTGAACCGCAAGCTGTTCCCAAAAAAGAAATTCTTCACCAAAAAACTGAAATAAAAGAAAAACCCAAAAAAGTGATTCTCAAAAAAACAGTGGATACTGTCCATGAACAAGTAAAAAAAATGGTTCAGAATGCGGATACATTATTCTTTGAGGGGAAATATCATTTGGCTGATGCAGAATATAGGGCGGCATTGCGAATTGATCCAGATAACATTCCAGCCACGATCGGACGATCCAAATGTGATATTAAAGATAATAAACATGTTATTGCGTTGTCAACTCTCAAAAAAATTGAAAACAAGGTGAAGCAAACGCGATACGCACCTGAGTTTTATTTTTTATACATACAGGCCAACACGACACAAGCCAATTGGGATAACATTCAATTAAAAAAGATTGAGAACGCATATTATTATGCATTGCCCGCTTATCGAAAACAATCGGATCTTTATTATTACATGGGATTGATTTGTAAAAAAGTATACCAATATAACCAGGCAAAAACATATTTCAGCAAAGTGATATCCTATGGCGGTCCTTTTAAAGAAAGTGCTTATGAAATGATTTGTCAGATAAAAGATCTTGAGCAATGTGATTCATGCAGTTATCAACAAAAATTTCCGCTTATTCCACAGGTGACGCGTGCAGATATGTGTTATATACTTCATCATGATCTTGATATTCATGCGCTTTTTCAAAAAAATACGAACTATAAGTTCAGGCCCAAACCCCAAATAGCGATGGATATTGCGAACAACCCTTTGAAACGAGAAATTGAAGCAGTGCTTTTAATCAACCTGTTGGGCCTATCCATATTCCCAAACAACAACTTTGAGCCAGAAATGCCCTTAACTCGGGCAGATTTTGCGCAAATTGTATTTGAAATTATTAATCGTATCAATCCACAAGCTGTCAGTTCATTTTATCCGGAAAAAAAGAGGGGCGGTATTGCAGATGTTCATTCTTCACAACACTTTTTCCGTGCAATTCATTATTGTACGAGTCAGTTGATTATGTTTCCTTTTGAAACTGGTGAATTTGATCCATATGGCTCGGTTTCAGGCGCTGACGCGCTTATGAGTATTCGGACGTTGAAACAATTAATTGTCCAACAATTTAAATAAATATCTTGCATGGAGCAAACCAAATGGAAAGCAAGAACATAAATCAAATTATTCAAAAAGCATATCAGAACAGAGAGACCCAGCTTGAACTTTTCAACATGTCTCTCACCCATCTGCCAGATGAAATGAAACAGTTGACACAATTAGAAGAGTTATACCTTGAAAATAACCAGTTTACACAAATCCCTGAAATTATCAAGCACTTGCCATCACTTAAGGTTTTATCCTTAGAATACAATCACATCAAGACATTACCCGATGAAATTGGAACCCTGAAGCATCTAAAAAAACTAAACCTGGCAAACAATGCCATTGAATCATTATCAGATACCATCGGTCAATTTACAGAACTTGAAATTTTGGATTTGCGGGTAAATGAATTATCAGCATTACCAGATAGCTTTTCCTGTTTGAAAAAGCTTGAGATATTATACCTGGGTCGTAATCAATTTAAGCAATTACCAGAAACACTGAGCCAGCTGACTCAAATAAAAGATCTTGGCACAGGCGGAAACCAAATATCTGATATTCCAAATTGGATACAACAATTGCTTCAGTTGAAGTATCTGTCATTTAGTCGAAATCAAATTACCCGTATTCCTGATGTCATTCAATCAGTGACATTGTTAGAACATTTGATCTTGCGAGAGAATAAGCTTGAATCCTTTCCATTGGTATTAAAAAAATTGAAACACTTAAAATTACTGGATTTACGCGGAAATCTTTTTCCAGACAAAAACGATATTTTAAAAAATGTTCATTCTCCGGATGATATTTTCCGGACATATACTAATTGATTATGGGACCACATGCTGAGAATAGTAATCTGCCAGACTTTGTATCACAGTTAGCAGATGAAATGAATATACATCGTGCAATTGATGCCATTGATGGGTCAAAAAGCAATCAAGACAATGAAACGATCTCAGAAAAAGAAGATGCCCATATATACTATGTGAGTGCTTCATCAGATGCGCAAAGAGAAAAGGCGCACATACACAAAATATTGCAAGCAAAAAACAGATCATACCTAAAACGTTTCGTCCCCGACAAAAGGCGTATGACAGTGATTTGTCTGTGGGATGATTTATATAACGATGCCCCTGGATGTCATGCTGAATTTAATGACATCGTAAAAAAATCCAAACAGCATCATATTCAATTGAGAATTGTTATCATATTATTAAGACCCAATATTGAAATATCCAGACAAATTCCAGAAGGGTTCATTTGCTTACCGGGTTTTGATCGTGTTTCCAGGGAATTGACAATCTTTAAAATTGTACAAGAAGAACCAAACCAATAACATAAATGAAATTAATACCTGACAGCCTGTCAGGAATGGAGGCGTTATGGCTTTTTTAGAATGGGACCCCGGATTACCGTATAAAGTGGCTGATATTGAATTAGCGGAGCTGGGATTCAAAGAAATGCGATTATCAGAAAACGAAATGCCTGGATTGATGGCAATTCGTGAAAAATATGGCAACTCGAAACCATTGAAAGGCTTGAAAATTACAGGAAGTCTGCACATGACAATTCAGACCGCCATGTTAATTGAAACCTTGTATGAGTTGGGTGCTGATATTCGTTGGGCATCATGCAATATTTTTTCAACCCAGGATCATGCCGCGTCTGCTATTGCGAAATCTGGCATGGCAGCGGTTTTTGCCTGGAAAGGTGAAAACCTGGATGAATACTGGTGGTGTACTGAGCAAGCCCTTAGATGGCCTGATGGTTCCGGTCCAAATTTAATTGTTGATGATGGCGGCGATGCCACATTATTTATCCACGAAGCTGTCAAGGCTGAAAAAGAGCCCGCAATGTTGGATAAAGAATATGATAATGCCGAGTTCCAAATTGTCATGGATCGAATAAAGGCTGGATATGATAAAAATCCATCATACTGGACGCAAATTGCCAGACATATTCGCGGTGTTTCTGAAGAAACAACCACAGGTGTTAACAGGCTCTATAAAATGAACACGTCAAAAGAACTTCTTTTTCCAGCAATGAATGTAAATGATTCAGTGACAAAGTCCAAGTTTGATAACCTTTATGGGTGCCAGGAATCACTGGCTGATGGAATCAAGCGGGCAACTGATATTATGTTGGCTGGAAAAATTGTTGTCATTTGTGGATATGGTGATGTGGGTAAAGGATGTGCCCAATCCATGAAAGGCTTTGGTGCACGAGTAATTGTTACCGAAATTGATCCCATATGCGCACTTCAGGCCGCAATGGAAGGGTTTGAAGTTACCAGGCTGGAAAAAGCACTTCCCATTGGAGATATCTATGTCACGACGACTGGCTGCTGCAGTGTTATCCGAGGTGAGCACATGGAAGAAATGAAAAATGAGGCGATCGTCTGCAATATCGGTCATTTTGATCATGAAATTGACATGCGGTACCTTGAAACAACTCCAGAATGTAAAAAAGAGAATATAAAACCTCAGGTGGATAAATGGACCTTGAAATCCGGTCGATCCATTATTGTTTTAGCTGAAGGACGTCTGGTTAATCTGGGATGTGCAACCGGTCATCCCAGTTTTGTCATGAGTTCTAGTTTTACCAATCAAGTGTTAGCACAAATAGAACTGGCCCAAAAGGATCATGATATTGGTGTGTATACACTTCCCAAAAAATTGGATGAAGAAGTTGCCAGGTTACATTTAGAACGTCTGGGGGTTTCTTTGACCACCCTGACTCCGGAACAGGCTGATTATCTTGGTATACCTATTGAAGGGCCCTATAAATCGGATCATTACCGATATTAATTTATTGACATGAATCTAACACGTTTTTTTCTTGACGGATCGATAATTATAATATAAATAATTATCAAACGCTTTAATAAATCAATATTAAATGAATTAGGTTCATAATTATGGGTATAAAAGAAAGAAAAGAACGTGAGAAAGAAAGACGCCGGCAGCAAATTATGGTTGCTGCCAGGCGTATTTTTTCTGATAAAGGTTTCAGTCGGGCCACTATGGAAGATATTGCCAATGAGGCAGAACTGAGCGCAGGAACAATTTATTTATATTTTAAAAATAAGGATGAATTGTGTGCATCACTAACGTTGCGAATTTTGCAATATCTTCAAATGCGTGTTGAACATGTGTATAACGAAAAAAAGCTTGATATCAAGGACAAGATTGATTCCTTAAAAGAGGCCTTGTATGATGTTTATGTGTTTGATCCGCTTATATTAAGAAATATGTTTCATCTGCATTCCAGCGAGACGTTTCAGAATTTATCATCAGAATTACTTGATGAAATCAACCGCCTTTCTCGAAAAGCCATCAGGACAATCGGAATGATATTCAAGGATTCCCTGAGTGATGGCGTGTTTGCGGATCGGGATGCAACAGAGATCGCATATGTCGTATGGGCTGTTTTTTCAGGACTGGCATTGTGGGAAGAAAGTCGAAAAACATTTGCTTATGACGCCGATTTAAAAAACACCCTAAGCCTGGCATTTGATATCATTCAAATGGGATTATTCAATTACTCTGACAATGCATAACGCATAATTTTATTATCTTCATAAGAGTACGCTCTCTTTTCAAGCAGGTTAGTCTTTTGATCAAAAGCTCCTGTCAACAAGGATACCATCTATATATGCCATTTGATCGTGTAATAAAAGAGTTGCAATTACTCATCCAGACAACCTCAAATAATCAGAAACGCATACAAAAAAAGAAATCATACACCCCTTTTATCAATAACAGTGATAAAAAAGAAATTATCCTAACGCAACATGTCGGTAGAGAATTGGGACATCCGCAAAATTCTTCTCTGGCTTTTATTGTTTGGACGAAAGAAGCTGTGGAACAGGATCAGATCACATTAATTGGTGAAGATATTTTAGAAGCCGCTCATATCCATATGCATTTTGGTAAAGTGATTAAATTGTCAGTAACCGGTTTTGATACTGATAACACATATGATCGATATCAAGAATTGGATTTACTTCGATTCAAATTGAATTTACATGGATATATGATGCGTGCAGCATCACAGCAAATGCGAGAATGGAGTCGAATCAGTAAACATGCCCTAAATCAAGGTTTATCACTGTTTGATCTTGGTAGCGCCTGGATTGATCTTTATGGCGCATTGCCCTATGTCACCGCTGTTGAAGTGATTTTGACGACCGATCCTCATTTTATTAAGCGATTAACCCCCATATCAACACATGTATTTCAATATGTTCGGGCCATGATGAAAATGCATGAAGAAGTCAGTCTGGACTGTTCGGATTGCGAATACCAGTCAGTTTGTAATGAAGTCCAATCATTGCGCACCATGCGAAATAAAATTCTTGAAAAAAGAGACGAAATAGAAGATAATTGTTCAACGTGAGTGATACGAAGGAAAGCACCGAAAACAGAATACTTAGGAATGCTCGGAAAATAACATACTCATTTTTTTTGATCGTCCAAAAAAATAAGGTCGTGTAGAGACGTAGCATGCTACGTCTCTACAGTACATTTACCTCAAAACGAACAATATCAATAATGATTAGGTTCTTCTCAGAGAATTCCTATGTATTTTCTACCCGCAAAACAGGAGGTTCATCATGAATAGGTTTATAAGGATACAATCTATCGTTCTTTTTTTATTGCTATCATTTGTTTCACCATCAAACGCAAAAAATGAGCAAACCAACCAGGAAATCTCCAATAGAATAATATTAGAAAAATTAGAATTATATCAATCAGTAAATAACACGAAGTTTGAATTAATCATTCAACAAATGAATAAGGGCTTTGAACTGATTGATAAACGCTTTTTGCTCATTGAAAAACGTATGACACAAGTTGAAAAACGCATTGCACAAGTTGAAAAACACATTGCACAGGTTGAAAAACGTATTGAAATGATTGAAAGACGTGTCTTGGTGATGGAAAATCGGCTGGATCAAATAGATAAACGTTTTGAACGAATTGATAAGCGTTTTGAACAACTATACGCACATATGAATAAACGCTTTGATCAAGTCGATAAGCGCTTAAGTTTTTTAGAGTTATTATATATTGCATTACTTGCTGCAACGATTGGCACACCAGTGATAATTGAAATCAGGCGAGAAAAAAAAATGATGAAAATGACGAAAGAAAATCATGATGTTAAAAAACTTGTCGAAACTTTTCGAGAACTGGCTAAAAAAGATGAAAATGTTCGGAGTGTTTTGAAAACCATTGATGATAAGTACTTTTTTTATGGTTACAATTAAAGGGGGGTTATGAAAAAATATCAAATGGTTATATGTTTATTTGTATTCATGGTCGTTTCATCAGTAAATGCGATGACCATTGCAGCTTTAAATGACAAAATAACATCCAATCAAAAAATTACAATTATCGATATTCGATCGACAGAACAATATCAAAAATCTCATATTCCGGGCGCAATTAATATACCTGCACGTCTTTGTCCATACAAAAGATTACCCCGCTTTGGACAGGTTGTGGTGTATGGTGATGGCTTAAATCAAACGATTCTGAAAGAGGCTGTTTCTGCACTTGATCGAAAAGAAGGGATCAAGGCAGAACCGCTCGAAGGCGGTTTTTCTAAATGGATTGCGAACAATTATTCTACGACTGTAAATTCAGGTATGACAAGAGAAGAGTTGCCATATATCACTTACCCGGATTTTGAGAATATGGTGATCTCACATTCAGATATCCTGCTTTTGGATATACGCAAACATAAAAATCGGAATAGATCACTTACAGAATTAAATCATCGATATCCGAATATTCCAGTTGTGTACTCCCCATTTTATCATAATCGGAAACGTTTGAAATCAGGTAACTCCCTATATGTGATAATTGACAATGGTGATGGTGCCGCCGAACAAATGGCGCATCAGATGAAATCCGCAGGGCTTAAACATTTTGTTATTTTAACAGGGGGTGACCAGTCCTTTCATACGCCAATATCCCAAAGTCAATGAGGTTTGACATGACAAGATCCCGAAGTTTAATATTTTTTGTTTCTTTGATTACAGGTCTTTTAATGACCAGCTCCCCGATTCAGGCGTTCATCCAACCAGTCATTGTATCTGATGTCACGCCATCCTCTTTTACGATTAATAGTCGAATAAAAGTTCTATCTTTATCAGATATTACGATATTTGACAGTCCAGAAGCAACCGATGTCATTACTGATCAATTTCAGATTACACCATACCCCCTTTATGCACATTCCGATTCCATACACACGCAATGGGAATGTCGCCAGGAAAAAGAATCATTGCGAAAACGAATGGAGCCATTGAATATTGCTCAGTTTTCAGTTGCTGATTGCATGCCGGAAACAACCTATTATTTTACAGTCTTTTCTGATCAAAACATATATTCTGTTACAACAGCCCTGTACAATCGTTTTGTATATCATGCGCCCCAACTAATTGTAAATTTCCCACAATCTCATGAGTCTTATAATCCAAATGGTTACCTCGTACTTGCTCAATCTCCATTAGCAATGTATCCGGTTTCCGCCATTGTGGGTGATGGCCGATTTGACCATGCTATTGTCAATTTAAGTAACCTATTTGATGCAGATGGTTTAAACCTGATCACAGATCGTGGAATGGATATTCAATTGATTGTTCAAGGTGATCAGTTGATGCCGATCTCCAGGAATATACATATTGAAAATGGAGAGACTTTTAACATTGCCAAAAGCTATTCCATTCTGGTTAATTCACCTCCTGCATTTGAATCTGTTGATTTACAACAACTTACAGAAGATCATTCACATGAATTTATTATCAAAATCAATGATTTGGAATCTGTTTCCGAACAACTCAAGATCACCGCTCACTCTTCTAATCCTGTTCTCGTCCCAAATGAAAATATCAACATCGCATATACAGGAACAGACTATGTTGTTTCTTTGGAGCCTGCCCGCTTTCAATCCGGCAGTGCTTCAATTACATTAACCATTTCAGATGCCTATGATGTAACATGGACAACGTTTCAAATTGATGTCGAACCTGTTGCGAATATACCTAAAATCGAAGGTCTTACACCCATGAAAGGAAAAGAAGACAGTGCTATTCACCTTTCATTTTCCATCGACCTGATTGATCAAGATGGCTCAGAAGTGCTTGAAAATATTTGCCTGACAGGACTACCTCCAGGCGGTAAGTTATCATCACCAGCAATTTTTGAAGACCCATGCTGGACGATAGAGAATACTGATGGAGCATTCTTATCCTATATCCCTCCGCCAGATGATCATACTGACTTTGAACTTGTTGTTTCATGTCAATCACGAGAGCTAGAAAATAATGATATGGCAACCGCGACATCAACTTTTCAAATAATTGTAGAACCTGTCAATGACCCGCCTGTTATCTCAAAGATTTTTGACCTGGTCATGAATGAAAATTCCACATCACAACCCATTGCCTTCACTGTCACCGATATTGACCATTCAGCCAACAAACTTCAGGTAAATGTATCATCAGAGATGCAAACATTGTTTACACAATCGTCATTCCAGGTACAGGGTTCAGAAAGCAACCGCTACCTGACCATTCAGCCAACACCTTATCAAAGTGGACAGGGAGAGATTGTTATCACTGTTTCTGATGGTGAACTGACAGACGAAAGTCGATTTATGGTAAACGTTCTTAAATATCAGCCAGAGCTATTGTGCGATTTTAATGGTGATCGCCAATTGTCCCTGGACGATTTAATTATTGTGCTTCAGGTCATTACCAATATCAATCCGCCATTTTGTTATCCATCAGCATCTCTTGATTCAGAACAAATACAGATTGACGATGCCCTGTATATTATTTTTAAACTATCAGGTATTGTTTATCATTCCGGGGATTACAACCCTTCAGATTTAAAAATTACGATGAATGAAATGCTTCGCTTAATTCAATTATTTAATGCCGGTGGCTATCACTGTGACAGTAATAGTGAGGATGGTTATGCACCTGAAAAAATGGAAACATTAACCACATGCCCATTTCATTCTTCAGATTTTGCACATGATGGTATTGAATCGGATTGGATCATTGATAACATTGAACTGAACCGATTTTTTCAATTGTATAATTCGGATGGTTATGTTCCTGATCAGAATTCGATTGATGGGTTTCGACCCAGATAATGATTGGTTATTCGCTGTAATTTTATCCATTGCTCCAAACACGAAAAAAGACGAACCAAAATGTACTATTTTGTTAATATTAACGTTTGAGGTTTTAAGGCAAGAAATCGTGCGGTCTTTGATACTCATAACTTAAAATATTTTTTAAGTAAGAAATTTAGTTCAGCAATACAAATTTAAGTTGTTTTACAGAAAATTTTGTATTATATAATTTGTATATAAATTATTTGCATGCAAATTAAACTCTTTAATTAAAAAATAAGGAGAGATAAAATTGTTATTTAAAGATTGTATATGCTTTCAGTTAGCCCGCTTTTCGGCTTTTTTATTTTGAAAAAAAATTGAATTTTTAATAACCTTTGTGATTTCAAACAGTTATTGAATTCCAGTTTAAAAGCTCAGACTTTTTTACATAGTAATATCAGTATGTTATAGATATCTGAGCCGATGTAGTAACTAAATATATACCTCAATGATATTTGACAAAATTCAATTGTGCTTTATTCTAATTCAACATATTGATATTTAATTATTTTTGTTAGGAGAAAATAAAATGCTTTTTAGAGAATCAAAATCAAAAAATTCAACGGTGCACTTAGTTGA
>Ga0272440_1000929_pt1 | contig 24416 bp, 17 predicted proteins | sample SSMMMBAug17_FD_192440 | JGI IMG/M metagenome (GOLD analysis project Ga0272440, IMG submission 192440) | Marine sediment archaeal communities from Little Sippewissett salt marsh, Falmouth, MA, United States - SSM-MMB-Aug17 | ecosystem: Environmental > Aquatic > Marine > Wetlands > Sediment ...
CCTCAAGGGGGGAATTCGATCTTGGTTTTTGTTAAAGTTAAGCATACTCGGTAAGTATGCTTGACTTTAACAAAAATCGAGATCGAATTCCCCCCTTGAGGGGGGGGAGGGGGGTGTTTGTGTTAGAAGTACAAACGCATAACACCCCCCTACCCATTACAGTACGTTTGTTGGTAATACTTCAGGATACTCTAACACAACAGGTAGCTTAAACACTTTTGTTGGTCACGCTGCGGGTAAATGTAATTATACAGGAAATGCAAACACTTTTGTCGGTTATGGTTCAGGTGGTTTTAATTATAATGATTCGTAATAATAAATAATAAACAACGTGTCAATTAAAATATAAAACCATATAATTAGTAAAAATAAAAAGTCTTGAATTGAATAACAAAAAATTATTGTATTATTTCATATAATAATTTTATAAATGAGAGGCTAATATTTAAAATTCTTTATTATTCAAAATAAATATTTTACCTCTATAAAAATAAAAAAATATCTTTACAGAGAAATAATAAATCTATATAAGAATCTCTATAAAATAAATTTTAACGTTTTATAGAGGTTTGAATATGTTTTTTGGGCGAAATATTGAACTTAATAAGCTTAATGATTTAAAAAATAAAAAAACTGCAAGCCTTGTAGTAGTAAAGGGCAGACGCAGAATTGGAAAAAGCACGCTAATACAGAAATTCGGTGAATCCTTTGATATGTTTTGTGAAATTCAAGGGCTTGCACCTGGTAAAACTGTAACTGATGAAGATCAGAGAAGAAATTTCAGTGAACAAATAAGTAATATTTTTGATATTCCTGTTTTAAAATTTGATAATTGGCATGATGCTTTTGCAATACTTGCCAGTTATACCAGACTTGGAAATATTTTAATCCTGTTAGATGAAATTTCATGGATGGCAAGTAAAAATTCTGAATTTGCAGGTAAATTTAAAATTGCATGGGATACTAAATTTAAACAGAATAATAGTTTGATTATTGTCCTTTGTGGATCAGTTTCATCATGGATTGATGAACATATACTTTATGACACTGATTTTGTTGGTCGAGTATCCCTGTCAATAAATCTTGAAGAGCTGCCTCTTAGGGATTGCAATAAATTTTGGCATACAAAAGGAAATCTGATTTCTTCAATGGAAAAGCTGAAAATTTTGTCAGTTACAGGAGGTATACCAAAATATTTGGAAGAAATTGAAATAAATAAAAGCACTGAAGAAAATATAAAAAAATTATGTTTTGATTCTGGCGGTATTCTTTTTAAAGAATTTGAAATAATTTTTAAGGATGTATTTGATAAAAGAGCTAAAATATATATAGAAATTATTTGCGCTCTTATTAATAAAAAACTTTCTGCAACTGAAATAGCATCAATAATAAAAAAACCACTTAACAGAGATTTGAGTAAATATCTTAATGATCTGGAAGTTTCTGGCTTTATTCAAAGAGATTATGTTTATAGATTTGATGGTAAAAAATCCAAATTAAGCAAATATCGAATTAAGGACAATTATTTACGTTTTTATTTAAGATATATTGAACCTGTTAAATATAAAATAGAGCAGGGACTATTTCAATTTAAGGCACTGGAGCAGTTATCTGCATGGGAAAGTATTATGGGGCTTCAATTTGAAAATATGGTACTTCAAAATTTACAATTAATTATTCAAAAAATCGGAATTGATTTCAATAGTATTATAAGTGCTTCTCCTTACTTTCAAAATGCCACAAAATCAAATAAAGGTGCATGTCAAATAGATTTGTTGATACAGGCAAAATATGGGACATTGTACATATGCGAAATAAAATTCAAAAGAAATATTGATAAACAAATAATAAAAGAAGTTGCTGCAAAAATTGAAAAAATAAAAAAACCAAAAAATACTTCAATAAGACCAGTTTTAATATATGAGGGAAATATATCTGACTCGGTCCTTAATGGTGATTTCTTTGATAAAATTATTTACTTTGGAGATTTATTAGTGACATTGTAGGGATATAATAAAATCTTTAATTTAATGTGATTTCCGAAAAAGAATATACCCTCAAGGGGGGAATTCGTCCTTGGTATTTAGAAAAATTCTTGAAATACATATCAAAATATATTTATATTCTTATTTGGCAGGTAACAAAATGAAATACACCTTATATCATCTGGACAAGATTGGTTTATCCCTTGAGGGTATGATGGTATTCAAATTTCAAAAATGCTATAAGGCGCATTTCATTTTGTTACCTGCCATTTGAGCACTTATGGTGCTTCGGCTATATTAATTAGTACTTTCAGCACTTTGAATAGTTTTTCCCACAACCTGTACATACGCCCAATAGCAGGTCGATATCTTTTTTGCGAGATTTTTGGTAATTGTAATTTAGAGACAAGGCATGCTTAGAAAGATTAGAAATAATGAATAAAATCAATGTAAAAATATTTCCTGAAGCAATTATTTATCTATTATCTTTTATACCTTTAATAGAAATGACTAGATATTATTGCATGGTATGGTTTTATTTTATTGCTGTTTTATATATTTTTTGCTTTTACTATTTATCATTGTTCTACAGCTATAAATTTCTAAAATGTACGTTTTTTTATAAAATTATTGGAATTATTCTTTTAACACAATTAATTATAGTCAGCTTATGTTATTATTGGATAAACAAAAGTGATATTAATCTTTGCATTTTATTGATGGCAAACTATATTGCATTGCCTTCACTGGCATTTGATTATTATGGTGCTTATATAAACGAAGTAGTAAAGTATATAATATATATAATATGTATTTTGCTATTTTTTCTATTAAAATTTGGATTTAATAAAAAATGGATTCATTCTTTTTTTACATCAGTTACAATTTTTTATTTAATTAGTTTTTTTATCATTTTCGGGCTTTATTATAAAACCCCTATTAAACATACATATAAAGATATTAAAGAACAACAACATCATGAAATAATAGAATATAAAGTAAAACATCCCGCATCAAGAAAGCTTGCAATAGATAATGAAGAAAAATATTTATATGTAGCATATACCAGTTCTTTTTCTTTTAGAGACAAAGGAAGGCCAGGATTATTTAAATATGACATTAATAAAAAAGAAGAAATTTTAGGTTATGGCTGGGGTGGAGCCTCTCTTGTTCTCCCTCCAAAAGGTAATACTATTTTTTTAAGTGTTTATAAATATCATATTATTGAATTATATAAAGATACATTTAAAGAAACTGGAAGATATTATGATATTGGGCCGGGTCTGGATAAAATTGAATTACTTGATTCTAATACAATAGTAGTTCAAAATGAATATCCATTAGAGGATGATATTTATTTTATTAATTTTAAAACAGATAAAATATGGACATCAAAAATTTCCAAAATTCCAAATTTCTCATTAAACAATACTCTTGAGCCATATACAAAAACTGGCGAAGTTTTTGAGCTTCAAAACGGCTTTAACAGGCATAGACTAATTAAAGTATCACGTGATGGTAAAGAAATTGATTCTGTTGATTTAGGATTTTCAATAGAAGTATATTATGGCCCAAAATCAGACAAAGTTTATGTTCCATCTTTTAAAGAAGATATAATGTATATAGTTAATCCTGAAACATTAAAATATAAAACAGTTCCAGTTAAAAGAATAATTCGAGAAATTGTTGAATACCCTGATGGAAATTTTTTGATTATGGCAAATTATCTTTGTGCTGAAATATATATTTATTCTATCAAAGATGAATTAATTAAAAAAACATTACTTACAGGCCGCAAACCTGAAGCAATAGGAATTGGTAAAAAAACAAAAAGTTTATTTGTTGCCTCAGATATTGGAATACAAATATTCGATTTAGAAAAAATTATTTCTAATCTAAAATAAAATATTCAAATAGCTTTTATAGATATTTTTCATTGATCATCAACAATACCCTCAATTAAAAGGTTTGATTAATTAGTGTCTGAACGAAAAAGGCCTTTTTCGCCAATAACTGCGTCAGACAAAAAAAATAATCCTCAAAATATCAAATATATTCCTCCGGTTTTTTTTTTGTATTCCTTGTTCTTGACGAAATATTCCTTTTTCATTCAGACACTAATTAGAAAGGGTGTTTAAAAGTATTATTATTTTCTCAGTAAAAAATAATAGGTTAAATACAAAAAATCAAAATTTCAAATATTGACTTAACTCTTTGTTATTATAAATAAAAATTGCAATCTTTTAAACACCCTTTTAGAGTATGTCAGCATAAAAATAACAAAATTTGGGAAAAAAACTATTTTATTTTTCCAACTGGAGCAAGATAAATCGAAAATTCATCATCTCCATTTAATCTCAAAAGCTTATCTAAAAGACTTTGGTCATATGCTGCAATTGCACAAGTTCCAGCACCAATCGCTTCACATGCCAGGTATAAATTTTGACAAACATGGCCTGCATCTATTGCTATTACTTTATGAGCAGCAAGATTATATCTCCACTCCATTCTGTAAGGAATAGTTGACCATATAAAAGTTAATGCTGCTTTGCCAGGATAGGGTTGTCCTAATACCGCTTTTACAATATTTATTTCCAGATTGTCTTCAGTAAATTCAAAAAGTAATTCATGTGTTAAAGGAAGATAGCGATAAATTCCAGGCATAAGTTTATTATTTTCCGACATTTCAACATTTAATATAACCAGATATGTTTCAAAACTATGACGTGCTCCTGCTGAAGGTACATTTCTATATGCATGTCCACTATGTACTCCACTTCTGATTCCTTGAGTACACCATAGCAAATATGATACCTCATTTATTGTCAAAGGTTTGTTTTTAAATACTCTATGACTTTTTCTATTCTTTATTGCTGTTAATAAGTCAATTTTAGAAATACTTTCAAATTCGTCCGGCTTTGCAAGACTTATTTTTTTAGCATCTGTGTTGTATGGTTTTTCAATTGCTGGAACAGGATATCCTTTATTCTGATGTGTAAGAGAAAAGTCAATTTCTTTTCTAATATAATCCTTTAAAAAATATCTATATAAATTCATAATTTTATTGGTTTGATAAATATTACCCAATATTTCTGAATGATCATTTAACATAAAGAATAACTCCTTTGCGTCCACTACGCCCACTGCCTCCACTGCCATAAAATAATAATTATGACAATTTTGCTACAACATAAATACTAATTGTAGATTTTATATTACTGTCAGTTTTAAGTATTATTTTCCCCCAATATGAACCTGGATTTTTTTGATTATTTTTGACATTTAATATATACGAATCTGATTTTTTTATAAGAAAAAAACTAATTTTATTTTCTAATTTTTCTAATTTGGTATCAATAATTTTAAAGCTATGATTTTTATTAGGGGTAATAACAATATTTGCCTCATATTCCTGTTCAGCTTCTCCAAAGAATTGAATTTTATCAGGATTAATATTTGCAAATGTTTCCACTTTTCCAGAGATATGTAAAATTATTATATTGTTATTTGGATCATTGGTATGAACTTTTATTTTTTCATTAAATAATTTTCCTCCATAACCTTGAGTATCAATTACTATTTCTATCTTTCCACTTTTACCTGGTAAAATCTGTTCATCAAAATTTGCTTTTGAACAACCGCATCCAGTTTTTACATTTAGTATTTGAAGTAAAACATCTCCATTATTTTGAACTATAAAATCATGTTTTATAATAGTTCCATCTAATGCATTATTAAAAATAAATTCATTATTCTTTATCATTGCAACTGGAAGAGCTTGAGTAAAGCCGTCCTGTTTTATTAATGGATCAGTTGTTAAAAGGTCTTCAAAAGCAAATACATTATTAATAAAAATGACAAAAAATACTATAAAAAAACTTTTTTTAATCATTTAAACCTCCAAGTAATAATATTTTAAAAATAATTTAAAAAAAAGATTATTTTGAAATTATATAAGAATTAATTGTTTATTGGCCTTGATCATAGTTTCGGCCATTTTTTATTGGTTCCTCGTTATATTGAGTGGGTAATATATTTACTTATTAGTTTTTCAACCCATTTTACAAGAGCAAAAAAATTTAAATTTAAGATGATATAAACAATCTACGTTTTCTCCCTCAGGGTTCACGCTCTTTTCCCCCCAAATCTAAAGATTTGGGACTCCAATTAATGGTTAAGTTATTTTCGAGCATTCCCTGGTATATTTAGTATCTAATTACTAATGTATTGCAAATTCTATCATGCAAAGTACGTCTTTTTAAATCAAAAACAGCAATAATATATCCAATACATAGTATTAAACTGCTTAAATATTCTGAAAAATGTCTTCCTGCTGCTGTCAAATATGAGACTTCAGTTTTGTCAGAATTAACAATTTTTAATCTATAAAACATTTTTCCTGGAGTCGCACCATATTTTCCAACAAATATTATTGAATAAAATGCAGATATAAAAACATTTGAATAATTATATAAATTATCTAAAATAATATATGAAAATGAACTTATTGGATATAATAATGAAATAGACCAGATTATTGTTTTATAAGCAAAAATAATTAAACAAATAAAAAATATATCAATCATTTTAGCAAAATATCTTACCCAAAAACCTCCATATTCTGAATTATGTGTTTTTATTATTGATTTACTAAGATTTTTAACAAATACAGGGTTACATTCTTCACAAATCCAGTTATCATTATATCTGAACATTTTTTCTTTTTGAAATACTTTTCCACATTGAAAACAATACATTTCACTGTTATCAATTTCTTCTGCTATAATTTCAGTAATAACTGATGGTTCATTATTGCAAAGTTTATACTCTTTCCAGTTATCCATTTTTTGATTCCATACAAGAGTATTATCTTCAATAATTTTATTTATAACAAGATCTTGAAATTCTTCATTATTTATTGGACCTTGTTTAATGCCATTTTTTACATAATACCATTGAATATTATTATTTTGCATATTTTTACATGTTATCTTTTTATTGATGGTCTCGTAAAAAGTCAATTTTTCAAAAATCGGTATTAATAATTTCAACTTGTTACACAGATAAAATTCTCATTTTTTGACTTTTTACGAGTCCATCTTTATTAGTTCATCTAAAAATTGTTTAAAATCTAAAATATCTTTATCTAATAAAGGAAAAAGTTGATTGTATTTTTTTTCTAAAAATTCCAATTTATCCCAATCATGCTCAAACTCAAAATAATATCTTGTGAAATGTCTAAATTTCATAAGCTCTAAAAGAATTAAATGAGTTTTATTTGATATAACCTTTTTTCTTATACCTGAAATTTCTAATGTCATCTTAGCTAAAAGATCGGTGTGCCATCTGTCTTTTCTTAAGCTATTTTCAAAAAATTTTGAAATTTTTAAAAACAATGTTTCTATGCAGGTATAAGAATTTACTAAAATACTTGCCAGAATTACAGCACTGGACTCTGATTTACCAAGTAGTTTAAATTCATTATTTTTATAATTAACATAAAAAAGGTGATTTTTTTTTATAATATTATTAAATTTTTCAATCTCGCTTATTAATTCAAGTATTCTTTCTTTCATAAACAAGCCTGCCTTTTTGAATTATATCACTTGCATATATTTTTTCAATTTTTTCTACTTCAATAATATGTAATGGAAAATTAGTCAGTAAAATTGAATCTCCTAAAATTTTAAAAAATTCTTCACTTGATTTAATACCTTGTAACGCAATATCAATATCTGAAATTTCTGAAAAATATTTTTCATTTAATAAAGATCCCCATTGATATATCTTTTCGGGATTATATTTTTCAATAATTAATTTTGTTATTTTTTCAAAGTCAATCCATGCCTGCAAAAAAAGTTTATGTAATTTATTTTGCCTTTTTTGATGTTTTTCCTGTAAAAATTTTTTTACTGAATCTATATCAAAATCTTCCATAATATAAAATAATTATGTTATTTTTAATTATTTAAAAATAGATTATAATAAATAAGACGACTTTTACTATAATTACTTTCTGAATCATTTATAACTAAAAAAAGCTTTTCTTTATCTGCAAAAATACCATTAATTGATTTTTCATTTAAAGATGCGATTTTTTCCTTAATAAACATACCTTTTTCATATTTAATCATACTCAGACCTGAATTTTTAATACTATTAAAATATGAATTTTGAAAAAATGACTTTTCAGATGATGCAAATATTACTTCAAGACATTTATCTTTGTCAATATCTACAGCTATAGGTGAAGTTTCAATATTAATTGTATTTATTAATGATTTTTTTGCCTCAATATCTATATCATAAGTAATACTGGCAATATTCCCTCCGGCATTTGAGGTTTTATATATTAATTTATTTTTACAATATATGTATAAGATTCCTTTCTTAATAAATATTAAATCTAAATATTTATCACAATTTACATCTGAAATTAGACTTCCAAAAATACAATATATATTTGGAATATTGATATAATCTCCAAAAAAATTATTCATTGATTTAATTTTTATAACTGTAGAGCCCCAAAAAAAATTTCTATTAAATGATTGGCTTAAAAGAGTTTCAGGGTTTCCATCATTGTTAGTGTCAAAGCTGTTTGTTAAAGTATTTATATTTGATTTTATATTATCCATCTGATCATTTTTAAATTCAAATATTAAAGATTCAATATTTTGTTCTGACCATAGATTTAAACATATGAATGGATTTGAGCATGAATAAGGTCTAAACCATTTTACATATAAAATTTGAGCACCAGTTTTTATTTTTTTTTCTGTTATAAGAGATATTTTATTTTCTACAATTTTATAAATTCTTAAATAGCTTCCTTCAGCAGATGCAAGATACAATGTTTTTAAATGATTAACAAAATCCGAGGCCCATGCAGTACCCTTTAAATTTCCAATTATTTCATAATTATTAAAAAAAATTTTTTTTTGCTTTTTTGTTAATGGATATAAATTTTGATTGTTTTTTTGATAGGTTAAGGATTTATTATTAATAAATTGATTTTGATTTTTTATAATAAATTGATTATTTATATTATTAATTTGATTTATATTTTGATTATCGTTATCGTTAATTAAAGTATTTTTATAATAATTTACAAGATCATTTTTAAAGTCTCTTATTTCAAGACCTGAATTTTTATAAATAAATAATAAATAGCAATTATGTATTTTTGAAATATTAAAGATTTGAGATTTAATACTTTTTTGTTTTGTATATTGAATCCATTTAAAGTTATTAAGCTTATTGCGCAATTGAATATAAACAGGAACAGCTTCATTATCTGAAGCATCTAAAAAAAATGCTTTTATATTATGAAATCGTTTTATTCTATCACCTCTATTGATCTTTTTTTTTGTATATAAAGGTCTTGTATATGCAAAGTTTGATTTCACATTGATTACCTTTATTATACCTTTAGTTTTTTCAATACTTGCAATAATTTTTTTTGAAACAGGATGAACCAGTTTTTGCCCAGGTTCTATAACACTGAATATATCTCCAACTTTACAAGATTTGCTATAGCCTGTATCAATAATAAATTCATTGCCAATTGATTTTACAATATATCCTGAAATTGGCTTAAAATCTTGCGTAATCTGCTCAAAATCTATTGCTGAGGCATTTTTTAGAGGTAATATCAATAAAAGCAAATAAAAAAAATTTTTTTTCATTTTAGATAATTATACCTGAATTTTTTTTCTTAGATTGGACTCAGTTGACAAAGCAGATAAAATTGATTGTAAATTTCTTTAGTTTACTTTGTCCACTGCGTCCACTTTGTCCACTTTAAACAAAAAAAATTCAACACCCTTTATTAAAAATAAAAAAGCCAGGATTAAAACCTGGCATTTTTATAAACGAAATTCCACATTATTTAAATAATAATTTAAAATTTATATCTAAATCTTGAAGCGATTGTAAAAATATCTTCATCAGACTTACCATCTTGAATTTTATCTTCTTCAAACACATCCATTGCATCACCGCACATTAAATATCCAAAATTTAGAGCAAATTCAAGGTTACTATATAATTGATATTTTGCATAAGCATCAAATTCATATCCAATAAAGCTTTCAGAGTAAATTTCATCACTATCAGGATCAGGATCATTATAATTAATTTCTTCAGCAGTTGACATCATCATGAGAGCACCGCCAACTTTTATTTTATCAGTTACTTTAAGATCTACAGCACTTTTAATCATCATAAAGCCCTTATCAAGAAGGTATTGTCTTCCTGTAAATGTTTTTTCATCAGCAACACTTCCTTCAAACAATATAATACTGTCGCTTCTATGCATATCTATTGACATAAAACCATCAAAATTATTATCAAAAGGATCACTATCTCCAGATGTATACCAAAAAGTATTTGTTATTTTAAACATATCCATATCAAAGCCAATATCAATATGAGCGAAATAGGCTTTTAAATCAAAATCACCATAAGCATCAGAAACATATTTTTCCTCAGGATTATTTGGATCGTCTTTATTATATATTTTTGTTTTTCCTCTATTAGCTAGAAAATCAATATATTGAACTTCTTTAATTTTACCAAATTGATAAATTGCATCCCAATTTATAAAAATTTTTCCTAAAGATGGAATAGACTGAGAAAATGAGCCATCAAAACCAACATTATAAATAGACATTTTAAATTCAGCAGGAAGTCTTTTTATCATATAATTTTGGGATGTTATAGCTTTATTAGAATCATAAATGCGGAAATTTACATCTTTATAATCGGGAAAGTTATTAGGATCTGATTTATATTTTTGTAAATCGAATATGTCATCTCCTTGATCCCCTCGGCGTCCATACAGCCCAAAAATTCCAGTTTTAAGTCCTTTTATTGGAGATATATTATATCGAGCAGCAAAAAAATCAATATCATTAATATTTTTATCTTCTTTTGTAAGATTGAAAGAATTAATTGGCCTTAACCATGCCAGGTGATAATCAAGCCCTTTAAATTCCTCTGAATATTGAACACCCATAACAGTTTCATTCCAAAGCCATTTACTTAAATTATATGGCTGCAAACCTATTCTTAACCGAACTTTATTACTGATATTTGGAATTTGAAAATCAGTATATGCCCATCTTGTTTCAATATTGTTTTTTCCATCACCTGAATAACTGCCTCCTTTTGATTTATCACCAAAGGCAAGACCGCCCATTTCAATAGCAAAAACACCTTTTATGTTTTTATCGCTTGATTCAATTTCTGTCCAAAGTCTGTATTTAACTTCAGCATAGCTATCTTCAAAATTTCCTTCTTGAAGAATACCATTATGATCACCTTGAAACCAATCAAAATGATTTGTTAACATTAAAAATCTATGGTTTAAATCTCCATGAAATGCATAATCTACGCATAATGCCATTTGTGCATAAATAAGCGTAGCTGTTAAAAACAATGTAAAAAACAATTTCCTCATCAAAAAATCTCCTTTCTATAGGGGGTTATTTACTTTATGTCTTTGACTAAAAATTTATTTAAAGCTTAGACACGAAATAAAATCTTTTGAGTGTAACCAAAATTGCCGGTAAAAGTCAAACTCGTAGAGACAAGACATGCATGAACTCTATATTTCAATTACCAAAAATCTTACAAAAAAGATATCGACCAGCTATTTTGGTTACACTCAAATCTTTTTTTATTAAAACATTTAATTATAAATAAATGAAAATAGGAATTTATAAAGAATACAGGTATACTTTCTTATACTGTATTGTCAAGAAATTTTTAATGTTTTTTAAAATATGATGGTCTCGTAAAAAGTCAATTTTACAAAAATCGGTATTAAGAATTTCAAATTGTTACACTGATAAAAATCTCATTTTTTGACTTTTTACGAGACCATCAAATATAGTATATTTAAAATAATATAAATTTTTCACAATTCTTAAAAATTGTAGGACATAAATTATTGTCAGACCAATAACTGATTGATATTAAAATTTTGTAAATCAGATTCAATTTTAATTTTGTATTTTATCCAAATGGGTCTTTAATTGCAAGTATTTTTTCCTGTCGGTTTGAAAAGTTGGTGATTATACATTCCCAGATCGAATCTGCTGAAGCATAGGAACAAGTTTGATGTTAAATATATACCAGTTAACTAATTTTTAAGATATATAGGATGCCAAAATTTATTATCCAATCTATTATCAGAAATCCAAAAAATAATTATAATCAAAATAATTTATATGGGTGTGTCCCAACTTTTACACATAACAATATTTAACTAAAATTATAAAAGGATAGAGAAAAAATAAAGTTAGTATTATTAGCCAAAATTATTTAGCTCCATAGTGTCCTTTCGGTAAGCATGGGTTATTTTTTGTTTTTTGCCTATTGGACAGAATCCCGCGGAGTGGACAAAGTGGACGCAGTGGACAAAGTAATATTATAATAATTTTTTTTAGTCCACTTTGTCCACTGCGTCCACTGCGTCCACTGCGTCCACTTTGTCCACTGCGTCCACTGCGTCCACTTCATATTAATCTTTAATATAAGAATTGATTATATATTCATATTCACCTGTTTTCCTTAAATATTTTAAACCTTCATTAAATTTGTCTCTTATTTTTTTTTCATGAAAAACAACTTTATATGGATTAGGTGGAAAAATTGCATGAAATTTAACATCAAAAACTAGTTTTGGTATCTGCTTTTTAAAATATTTAAATATATTTATATCAGATATTGCTATATCATATCTTTTCTTTTGTAACAGTTTAACCTGATTAAGCTGATTTTTTGCTTCAAAATAATCATCATTTTTTTCTACGACATTTGCAAATTCATCACCTAAATATTTATTTGCATTTTGAAATGCAATAATTTTTTTATTTTTTAAATCTGAAATTGATTTAATGATTAATGGACTTTCAGCAAGAGTAATTGCGTAATTTTGGTAAATAATAACTTCATCTGAAAAAAATCCATTAACATCGAGATTTTCATTTACAGTCATTGCACAGTCAACTTTGTTAGTGCGATAAATAAGCGGGACGTTTTTTAATACAACATATCTTGTCTTAATTTCATATCCCATAACTTTTAATGATTTTCTTACAATGTCAAGCTCCATACCTGTATTATTTTCTTTAATAACGTAAGGAGGAAGGCTTAAGCCAATTGCAACTTTGATTTTTTGAGCATAAGCATTATTAAAAACTTCTAACAAAAAACTAATAAGAACAATTAAATAAACTAAAAATTTCTTTTGATTCATAATCTCACCTCTCATAATGATTTAATTATAATATTAATAAGTTGTGTATATCAACTATCTAAGCTTAAATACAGGATGTAATATTTTAAGGTTGAACTTTTATTATTCTGTGATAATTTGGAAATTTAAATAATATAAAATATATTTTGCTAATTAGTCAAATATAAATATTATAATATAATTTTGTCATTTCTATATTTTATTGTGGACGCAGTGGACGAAGTGGACGCAGTGGACAAAGTGGAGGCAGTGGATAAAGTGTGGACATTAGAATAATATTATTAAGCCCACTTTGTCCACTGTGTCCACTTTGTCCACTGCGTCCACTGCGTCCACTATGAAAAAAAAATTTTATTTCAAAGATATTGGATACTCCCAGTTAAAAACACTTAAGTCCTATATTGAAATCTATAATATCTCTTATAAAATAAAAAAGGTATAATCCTTGCAATAAATATTCACGAAATTGCTCATATAGTTAGTATTTCAATTAAAAAACAATAGAAAAAGATTCTTATCCAAGGGCGTATACAAAGGATGGGCAATACTGTTGAATTAATTGGAGTCCCAAATCTTTAGATTTGGGCGTGCATAATACAAATTAATATATAAATACATATTTTCTTGTTATTATTTCACGCCCAAATCTAAAGATTTGGGACTCCAATTCTTAATTCAAAATTATTGCCCCCATCCATTGGGTATGCTTCTTATGAAACATTTCCATAATAAACAGGATTTTTTAACATAAATATTTTATAACAACTACATAACCATTTCAAATGGACTTTCACAATAAATAAAAAAAATAATTATAAGGTTAACTTATGAATAAAGAAATTAAAATTCAAGGTATTGAAACAAATGAAGCCTTAGATGCTTTAGGTATTGATTTTTCATTATTTAAAACAATTTTAATAAATTTTATAAAGAATAATTCAAATTCAATAACTTTACTAAAGGAAGCTCTTAATAATAATGATTATTATCAAGTGAAGGAAATTGCACATCAACTTAAGGGAAGTTCTTCTAATATAAGAGCGAATAATCTCAAAAAAATCGCTATGAATATTGAACTTGCATGTAATGATCAGCCATTGAAAAATCAAATAGCTGAAATGATAGAAAATTTAGAAAAAGAATTTAATATTGTTTCCTTATCCATAGAATCTATAAATAATCAATAAAAAATAAAATAGTATAAAGATATTTGTGGTATATAAATTGCATTAATATATTTCATTTTTTGAAAAAATGAATTGATAATTCAATCAAGTCATTAAAATTAGAAACAATTATCAGGAGAAATAAATATGTCAAAAAAGATTTTATGCAATAAAGGGACAGCAAAAAATAATTTATTTGTCATATTCATTATATTATTGATATTCAATCCGTGTATTTCCCTTGCAAAAATGAGTATTATACCAGATACAGAACTGTCTCAAATTTATGGACGAGGACTTTCAGTAATGGACGACGAGGATTTAGATAAAATATCAGGACAAGCCTCAATTGGTCTATCTGATATGAATGGATTTGCAAATGTGCATGTAAGGCAAGATGGGGATATGCATATTGTACAGGCTGAATTAAAACTTCAAATTGAGCTTTATGCAAGCATAGAAAAATTAAAAATGGGTTATTATGATTTACCAAGTAATTCAAAACCAGGAGCATACATAGGAATGTGGCCTATTAGAATGTGGGTTTTTAATGATAGTGAGTATCTTTCCAAATGGGATATTGATTTTGAAAATGTTCAAATGGGTGAGGATCCAACTAATCCTGTATCATTAGGAGGATTAATTATCAGAGCTGATTTCAAAGAAGTTAATGGTGCAAAAATTTTGAAGAGATTTATTATTGGATCAGATGATGTTACTGGAAGGATGTATATTCAAAAACCAAAGGGTTTTACTGGGTTAATGAATAATGGACTTGCAAAAGGTGGAAATTTTCTACTTGATATGATGGATCCATCATGGACAAGAAGAACATATATTTTAAATGGAGAAGGACATGGTTCAATGGATAGTCTTACACTTACTCTTGGTGATTTAAAGCATGTTGGTCAAGAAGGTATGGACTTTAAAGGTAAAAATGAAGAGCATGGATTTCATATAATTTTTGACAGCGAGCATGGAGTTGGTGTTTGGGCAGGTTTTCCAATATCGAATATTGATTCAGGAACTGCTTTTGAGTTTGAAGATTAATAATTTTATTTTTAAATATTAAAATAATTTGTATTGGTAGAAATTATATATTTCTAAATGCTTTGTTTTAACTTTCAGTTTAACCTTTTAGCGTTTTATTAACCCAATATTATTTTTTTAATAATTTTGTCATTTATGTCATTATAATATTCCTGTTATTAAAGCATGTTGTCTTTAATAATCTTTAGTTATTAGATGGGAATAATATATTCCTAAATAGTGTACTTTTAACTTTCAGGTTTAACCTTTTTAGCGTTTTATTAACCCTTATCCTTAAATTAACTTTTTTTTCATATTTGTTATTTCATTTTTCAATGATTTAACATATTTTGTTTTAATAAAAAGGGCTTAAATTTACATGAATTAATGTAAAAATTAAGCCCTTTTTTATTTTATTGCAGCAAATTCAATTATATTTACTATTTATATCTTGTAGTTCATTATCAACAGCGACAAAAATTTGAAGATACTGTTTAAAAGTATTAAACTTCATAATTTTATCAAGCTTAGGTAAAATGGATTTTTCACAAAGTAATTGGTTCCATGTTTTTAATGGATTACCGCCATAATTACTATAAACAGATAGTAATAAATCTCTATTTTCCAATAAAAATTCTATTGGTTTTGATATGACATATGATCTCCAATATAACTTATTAAAACTATAGTAAAAAAATTAACAAATATAAAATTCTATTTATTTAATGCAGATTCCACCGGATTTAGCGGTAAATTAAATTGCCCTCATTCGAATCCACCTGAAGTGAGAATTTGAAGTGCAAGGAACCAATTTCTTGAAGGCAAAATTCCTCCCTCAACTTCAACTCCACATTTCCCAGCATTTTTTGCGCGTCGCTGGTATGGTATAAAATTATACATCATTGCTATACCATTAATATAATCCGACTGTGCCCCATTCGGATGATGAAACCCTTTCATCATAAACAACTTACGAGCAAAGGCATTATGTGCCTGATCTACTCTTGTGCTTGTAGTTGACATTTCTGGACAGTTCAGAGTATTAAACCACCCTTCTTTTTTTCTTTTTATCCAATCGGAAATTCGCTTTGCGTTTTCTGCCCCTGCTGTTTTTAATACAGAATCTTTAAATCGACGCAATTTCTGACCGAAAGAAAAGACTTTCAGTCCCTTTCTTTTGCGGGCATTTTTATACATCTTGAAGAATTTCCTGCTTAGCTTTGCTTGAATTGACATTTACCTCGAAATTTATGAGCTTTGCTTAAGATTAAAATTTAATATTATTATATGCCTTTTGTCCAAAATCTTTAATAATAAATTTCTCAAGATCTATAATATTGCCTATATGCATTTCATTCACCATATATTGTTGTATCAGTTCAAAATCTTTTATATCAGGAATTAAATTATCTGTTGTAAGCCCATTTTCAGTAGTAATAATATCTTCAATTAATTGTGTAGTAAAACCTAAGCTTGCTTCAGGATCTAAAAATTTTACACATGCTTCTGCTGATTCAGCTGGATTTTCTTTAACAAATAAACCCGCCTGAACAAGCATGTTAACAAATTCTTGAATAGCTTCAGGATAATCTATTATTAACTGGTCTAACACTGTTAAAACACAGCATGGATGATCTTTCCATTTTTTTCCAGAAATAAATAAACATTCTGCAGTATCATCATATATAGCCTTGCTTCCAATTGGCTCTGCTGCCATAAAGCCAGCGACTTCTTTATTTGTTACCATATATTCGGGCATATTAACAGGTGGAACCACTTCAATAAAAATGTCTACATTTTCTTTTCCAACAACACCCATTTGAAGGCCTAATTTACGAAAATATTGTTCAGACATGATATATTGAACAGACATTATATGGGGTAATAAAAATGATTTTGATTTGAAATATTGTTTAAGTGATTCAATATCGGAGTCTTTTTTTCTAACTAATTTACTGCCATTTTTATGAGCGAGTAAAATTAGTTTTATTGGTATTCCATAGCTATATAAATCCATTGCCATTGGGGCAAGTATAAATGCGGCTTCGACTTTTCCCTGTTCAATATGATCATAAACAGGATTCCAGCTATGCATACAATGAGTTTCTAAATGAAAATGTTTTGGATTCAGGTTTCCAGTATTTATTAAATGTTTTAAAACTCCAAGAATTATATGATCTGTTACCTGAATATGAGCTACATTTATAACAATTTTACTATCACCAATTAACTTTGGCTTTTTATATTCAAAAACGTTCTTTTTTAAAATATCGTTTTTTGAAATAAGTTTAAGAATTGCATTTTTAATATCAATAAAAGAAAAAGGTTTAGAAAGATAAGCATTTGCTCCTGCATTTATTAATTCATCCTTTTTTTCCTTCTCACCTTGAGCTGTTGCCATTATTATTGGTATATGCTTAAATTTATCACTGCTGCGAACCATTTTAGTCAATTCTAACCCATTAATATTAGGCATATTCCAATCAGTTATTATCAGGTCTATATCATTTTCTTTTTCTAATTTTTCAAAAGCATCCTGGCCATCAACTGCTTCTACAATATTTTTAAAACCAATTTTATAAATTATTTCTACAATCATCATTCTTGATGAATACGAATCTTCCACCACTAAAAATTTAATATTTTTATCCACCAGTCAATCCTTTCTAAATGTTTATGTATAAAAATAAAGTTGGATTATAGTATTACTTAGGAATGCTCGAAAAATAACTTCTCCATTAATTGGAGTCCCAAATTTTTAGATTTGGGAGGAAAGGAGCGTTACGCCCAAATCTAAAGATTTGGGCTCCAGCCAAAATAGCCAAAATGGGGAACTTATTTTCAGATCATTCCTTAACAAAATATTATTATTTAATTCATAAAAATATTTCAAAAAAGTATAAAAGAACAATTTAAATAATTAAAAATTTTTATCAGTCATTTTCAATTTAGTCAACTTAATTTGTATGCCAAAAAAAAATCAAAGTAGGAATCATAAAATATAATTAGGAATCATAAAATATAATTATGTGTATTCAAATTTTTTTGTAAAAATATTCTTTAATTCAATTAAATAATAAACAAATACAAAATAACAAAGATGGATTTTAATATAAATATATTTATCAGAATTTACTATAATAATTCAACTTTGGTTCTTCGAATTTCGTCTGGACTGATACCGACAAATACAGATTTACACCTCAAATGATTGGAAAAACCAAAGTTAGATTATTATATATTTTATTATTACAAATTATTATCATCCAACTTTGGTTTTTCTACAGATTTAGTCATAAAGATTTTGGCAAGGCGCCAGATCAAAATTATCCGCAGGCGTACAATAGTACGTTGAGGACGAATTTTTATCTGGGAACGAAGTCCAAAATCTTTATGACTAAATCTGTAATTATCTTAAGTGTAAGTCTGTGCCTGTCCGAGTCAGTCCGAAAAACCAAAGTTGGACAATAATATATATAATTCATTTAACAGGTAAAAATATTATGAGCAGTTTTAGTAATTACAAAAAAAGTGTAAGTTTTAATAATTTGAATTATAAAAATATAAGTGATGCTGTAGTTCAGGTTTATATTTTTTACAAAGATAATTATTTGGGTTTTGATTGTTTTAATAAAGATTGTTTTTCTGTTGGAAGTGGAAATTCCGCTGATATAAAATTTGATGATATAGATATTCCTGACATTGCTGCTTTTTTTTCAATAAAAGATAGTTGTATTGTTATTGAAAATAATAATTCAGATAATGTATTTATAAATGGAGATATTGCGCAAAAACAGATTATAAAGCCACTTGATATTATAACAATTGGAAAATACTTATTAAAAATAAAACTAAAACCAAAAATTGATTTATCTGCAATTCATAATGATTCATCTCCAAATCATAATAATCATTTAACAACTATAAATTCAAACAATAATTTATCAAAAGATCGCCATAATCAATTCACTAATATTAATCCCAATGATGATATAAAAAGACAAACTCAGCAAAAATACCACATTGTATTTCAATCAGAAATATATAAAGATTATGATTTTGAAAATGTTAAGCATAATTTTAAAAAATTATTTAATATAAATGATAAGTATATTGAATATTTATTTTCTGGAAAAGAAATAATTATTAAACAAAATCTTAGATACAAATCTGCAATTAAGATCAAAAAGCAAATTGAAAAAATCGGAGCTGTCGTTCATATTGTTGAAAATAATAAAGTCAAAAAAATAATTAAAAACAATAGAAGTAATAATAGTTTGAAATGTAAAAAAAATATATCTGAGGCTTCAAGTGATATTGATAAAAATTCAGAAAAAATAAATAACTCTAAAACTAATAACAAAGATAACAAAGATATATTATCAGATTGTGAAAATGAACAAAGTCATAATCTTACAAAATATGAAAATTTAAATTCTGATCATAATCAAAAACTAACTGATAATACAGAAAATAGTTACAGGAATAATAGTATTGATAATTATTTGCATGATGATGAAAATGATGATGATGAAAATGATGATGATGATTTTTTGCCAGAATATAGTTTAGAGGAAATTTTACTTGAAGATCAAAACAATGAATTAAATAATGACAATAAAGACAAAGTTATAGAAATAACAAAATTTATATCTGATTCAATTATTGACATATCTTATCTTAAACCTTTTGAAAAGTATTATATAAATAAACATTTATTAGTAGAATATAATAAAACAACATGCTTTTTGAATTATAATGAAGAGTTTCAGTGTAAAATTTATGATGATGAAGAGAATTTTCATGATTTAAAAAATAGTGATAATTCAACGCTGACATCAAAAAAATTATATCAAAGTAAAATTCCTGAAACAGGTTATATAATTTTAGAAGATGATGATTGTAAATATAAGATTCGAAAAATTTTAGCATTAGAAAAACCTGAGGTTCCTGATTTACCTCATAAAAAAACCTTTAATATAAAAAATTTATGCGGCTCAATTATATTTCATTTTTTTGTTATTTTTATTGCAAGTTTTTTTATTTCGCTACCAGAGCAAAATAATATATATAAAACCCCTCATTTTGTAAAAATTGAAAATCAGGATATAATTGATTTGAAAAAAAAGTTAGCAAGTATTTCGAAAAAAAACAAAGTTGTACCTGAAAAAAAAGAAATAAAAAAAGAGCTAGAAAATTTAAAGATTGATTTTAATAAAAAGCAAGAAATAATACCTGAAAAAACAAATATTGCTAAAAAACAAAGAAAACAAAATATAAAAAAGAATACAAAAAAAGTTAGATTACAAAAGGATAATAAACAGACTAGAAAGTCATATGCTGACAAAAAAGGAAAAATTGGGAAATCTAAAAGTATAGCAGGAAGCCCAGGTATTTCAGGTGGTTTTCAAAAAGGCAATACAACTACAAAAGATATAAATCAACAAGGGATATTGAGTATTCTTGGAAATAATAATGTACCATCAGTAAATATTGAAACATTGGCACCTGTAACTAATCTTGATGCAATTGAAACATCAAATGTAAGTGGAAAAAATTTTAGAATTGGTGGGGTTGCAGGAAAATTGGGCAATAGTAAGATTGAAATTAATACTGGTTCAGGTAGAATAAATACAATGGGCAGCAGTCAGGTAATAAGAACAGCTATGGGAACAGGTGGAATTGGTGGAAATGGCAAAGATAAAGGTATTGCTTATCTTGAAAAGGGAGATATTGGTCAAAAAAAGGTTAAGTCTTTAGTTACAGCTAATTTAAGCAAAAGAGTACAAATAATGGGAGGAATGAGCAGAGAAGTTGTTAAAAAGGTAATTGATGAACATATTGATGATATAACTTATTGTTATGAAATGGCATTAATTGAAGACCCTTCTATTATGGGCAAGGCAGTTTTTGAATGGAAAATTTTGATGAATGGTAATGTTTCAGAAATATCAGTTAGTTCATCGTCTGTTAAATCAGGAAAATTACATTCATGCATAAAATCTTCAATTCAAAATTGGTCATTTCCAAAACCCAAAGCTTTAGAAGTTGCTGTATCATATCCATTTGTTTTTGATGTTGTTGGTTTTTAAAGATTAATTGGATTTTTTTTATTAACTCGAGAGTCGTAAATTTTATTCGTTAAAATATCCAATAATTTCATCTAAATTATTTTTTGGGATAATTTTTGTAATTTTTTGGCACAAAAGTTAGCATGCTATGCCAAAAAACTATAAAATAAAAAAATGATCAAAAAATTATCGTTACGCTGAAATTATTAGAAATCTTTGTCTCCAAAATTTATGACTCGAGTAATTAATTAATAGCATTTTAAGATATTTGATTTTAATAATTCTACTTCTGAAATATTATCGAATATTGCTTGAATAATTTTTATTATTTTAACTTTATTACCATTTTCATTAACAACTGTAATTTTTAATGTTGATTGATTTATTAATTCAAGCTCTTTAATAATCTTTTTCAGATCAATATTATAAGTTTTGCCTTTTTTATTTGTTTTTGAAACATATAATTCATCAATGTTTTGAAATTTATTTAATTTTGATTCATCAAAGGTTTCTGAAGCAAGGCATATTTCATAAATGTTTTTTAAAATTTTTTTTTGATTTTTTAAATTAACAGCATCGCTGCATTTAAAAATGACAAGTCCTTTTGGAAGCTCTTTATTCAATTTTTCAAAAATTTCTTTATTTGAATAATTATTTACTATAGTTGCAATAAACCATTCATTATTACTTTGCATTCCAAGTGGAATTGGATCAGAAAATGAAATTTTTGGCATAGGATGGAATCCTTGTGAATATTTTAAACTGATTTTTGCTCTATTAAAGGCTCTAATGAATATATTTACCATTTCTAGATGTCCAAAAAAACGTGCTAAATCTCTTTTTTGAAAAAAACATTTAATTTTTTTAAATTCATTTATTGATTCTTGTTTTTGAATAGTATTTGTTTTATTATCTTTTTCTGTCTGGATAATATTTAAAGAATTTTTATCATTAACAACAGGTTTAATAGTTTTGAAATCACAGACACCGCAATTATTACATTTTTCTGTTCTACAATCTGTTAATGTCAAAGCATTTTGAGCATTTTTAAATTCATTTATTAAAAAGGATTTGCAAATACCACAATCAACATGATCCCAGGGAAATTGATAGTTTAAATCTTTTTTTTGTAAAAATTTATTTAGATCCACATTATAATTTTTTATTAAATCATCCCATATTGAAAAATTAAAAGAATCATCCCAGCCATCAAATCTGCATCCAGATTCATAAGCTTTGATTAATAGTCCGCTTAAACGCCTATCTCCATTTGCCCAAATTCCTTCTAAATAACTAAGTTTTGGATTTTGCCATTTTAATTTAACCTTACCCATTGTTAAATTCTTTTTTAAATAATTAATTTTTTCTTGTGATTCACTTAATGATATTTGCGAAGACCATTGGAATGGAGTATGTGATTTTGGAATAAATGTAGAAACACCTGCATTGATTTGATTTCCTTTAAAAGACTTTTTAATTTTGTTAATTAAATCAACAATAGCTTCTAAATCATTATCAGTTTCAAATGGAAGTCCAATCATAAAATATAATTTCATAAGCTTCCAACCAGCTTGAAAAGCCTCTTGAATAGTATTTAAAATATCATCTTCAGTAATATTTTTATTAATGATATTTCTTAATCTCTGACTGCCAGCTTCAGGAGCTATAGTAAAACCAGTTTTTCTTACTTTTTTAATAAGGCTCATAATTTCTGGTGTTATAGTTCCTGCTCGTAATGATGGAAATGATACTGCTACATGCCTTTTTTCACATCTTGACATAATCTCCAACATAAGCTCTAATAAAAGGCTATAATCACCCGAACTAAGCGACATTAAAGAAATTTCTTTGTATCCAGTTGATATGAGTCCATGTTCCATGAGTTGTAAAATATTTTCTATTGATCTTTCACGAACAGGCCTGTAAATCATTCCTGCCTGACAAAATCTACAACCTCTTGTGCATCCTCTGGCAATTTCAAGATTCAACCTGTCATGTACAGGTTTACCAAAAGGTACTATAATTTTTTTTAGAAAAGGGGTTTTATTTAAATCAGAAACAATTGTTTTTGTAATATGCGTATAGTCAGGAATTTTGGGAATAAGTTTTTGTTGAAACCCATCGTAATAAACTTCAAAAAATGATGGAATATAAACACCTTTTATTTTTGACCATAATTCTAAAAGCTCTTTCTTGAATTTTTTATCCCATTTTATCCAGGAATCAATCATCTCATTTATTACATATTCCCCATCACCTATTACTAATGCATCAAAAAATTCACAAACTGGTTCAGGGTTAACAGTACATGGGCCTCCTGCAATTATTATTGGATGAGATTCGAGTCTATTTTTTGCTAAAAAGGGTATTCCTGCAAGATCTAGTATTGTTAAAATATTTGTATAGTTAAGTTCATATAAAAGGCTAAAGCCGCAAATATCAAATTTACTAAGCTCGGTTTTTGATTCAAGTGAAAAAATTTTTTTATTTTTTGTCCTTAAAATTTTTTCTAAATCCTTTGCAGGCGCATAAACTCTTTCAGCAATAGAGTCATCTCTACTGTTAATTATATTATAAAGTATTTGAATACCAAAATGGCTTGTACCAATCTCATAAAGATCAGGAAATGCAAGAGAAATTTTAAGTTTAGCTTTAGAAATATCTTTTTGGGTTGCATTTATTTCATTACCTAAATACCTGGCAGGTCTTTCAATTAATGATAGTATTTCATTTATAGACTGCATTTTTTTGTTTTCCTTAGGTGATTTCCGAAAAAGAATTTACCAAGATTGAATTCCCCCCTTGAAGGGGGGTAAGGGGGATGTTCGTATTAATGGTACAAACTCAAAAACACCCCCCTAACCCCCCTCAAGGGGGGAATTCAATCTTGGTAAATTCT
>Ga0272440_1000930_pt1 | contig 24412 bp, 20 predicted proteins | sample SSMMMBAug17_FD_192440 | JGI IMG/M metagenome (GOLD analysis project Ga0272440, IMG submission 192440) | Marine sediment archaeal communities from Little Sippewissett salt marsh, Falmouth, MA, United States - SSM-MMB-Aug17 | ecosystem: Environmental > Aquatic > Marine > Wetlands > Sediment ...
AAATGATCCGCAACTGCCGATTGGATAAATCCAAAATAGATCAGGCAACATAATATGATACGAATCTTGATGGCCGCTTTTAAAAGTGTTTTTTTTGGCATGTTTTTTCATGGCTCCTTGATAGAGTGAAATAGTGAAATTAAATAAAGTGTTCAATTTCAAGAAGAATATTCATGCATATCTAGCATAATGGAGAAAAAAACTCAATGTAAATTTTTAACTAAGCTCAAAAAATTTCTCATTTTTTTGTAATGATTATTAAACAGGGTAATTGAAATATAACAATTATTTCACAGGGTGTCAGGTCTGGTTATCTTGAATGTCAAAATTTTTTTGTCGCGATTCATTTATTCATTGAAATCCAACCAAGGATAAGTAAGGAAAGCTCTGAAAATAAGTTCCCCATTAAATAAATGTACATTCAGCTTTTTAAACCATGATTACACTGAAGAAGATGAAAAAGATGAATTTATAGTGTCTTTATTTCATCTTCTTCATCTTTTTCAGTGTAATCATGGTTCAGAAAACAGAATGAGCATTTTGGTCCATATATGCTTAGGAACTTATTTTCCGAGCTTTCCTTAATGTTTAATTCAATCATTTTGAAATGGGGATTTTATTTTTTTCGAGCTTTCCCAAGCATTTTGCAATGTGGAATTTATTTGAAACCCAAATTGCAGGTCAAACCGAAATCAAGCCTATGACCAAACCCGGATAAAATTTATGATTTCGGCAAATGAAAGCGATGAAATCAAAAAACTGCTTGATGCGGTATCTGTTTCGACCGACAGATGCATTCGTACCAATGCTGATAACTGTTCTTGTCAAAATTGGAATGAAGGGGGCCCATCTCATAGCCGTCAGGTTAAGCGCAAACTCGCTCCGGTGCTCGTGTGCTCGTTCCCAGGCTCTGCCTGGGAACGTTTTCCGAGGTGGCTCTGCCACCTACGAACAGAACAGGCGGCAGAGCCGCCAAGAAAACGTTCCCAGGCAGAGCCTGGGAACGAGCACCGGCGCGAGTTTGCCTTAGCCTGACGGCAATGGGGCCCATCTAGAATGAAAATCAATGAATTTTATTTTTTTATTGTAAAACAAACTTGAAAAAGTTGAAATATTACGATATGTAAACAATCGAAATCTATAATGTATTTCTTAAATAAATGTGAGGTAACTTAAATTTTTGATATGTGCCCTTTGGTGCAAAAAAAATTCTTGGAGAATAAAATGGAACTTGATGTTAACATGAAAATTCTCATTGTCGAAGACGCAAAAGTCGTTCGTAAAATGGCAATTAAAATATTAAAAGAGATTGGCTTTTCAGAAATATTAGAGGCTGCTGATGGCCAGATCGCTTCAACGATCCTGTCTGAAAATTCAGATATTGATCTTGTTATAAGCGATTGGAATATGCCAAATAAAGATGGTTTTGCGTTGTTGCAATGGGTTAGAAAACATTCAGAGTTTGATCATATTCCATTCATTATGGCAACAGCACAGGGTGAAAAAAGACAAATAGATAAAGCCATTGAGGCAGGAGCAAACAGCTATATCACCAAACCATTTGGTCCGCCTGAAATGAAGGCAACCATCGAAAAAGCAATAAGTGGAACATCGGGAACAGAAGAATCTGTCTCTCAAAACTTAGACTATAGTCAGCGATTGAAAGATGGAAAGCTGGAAATAAATGCTGCGCACATTCAAATTACCGATCATCTCACCCTGGGCGTGATGGACCACATGATGAAATCGGGTAAAATGAAATCAGATTACTTTTCACTGAAAACACATTGTATGACCAGTTGGAATCCTGTTTTGCAGGCACTTGAACAGGGACAAGTTGATGTTGCTTTCGTACTGGCGCCAATTGCAATGGATTTGTTTAGCGCAGGCGTTCCCATTCGCTTAATTCTTTTTGCTCACAAGGATGGAAGTATCAGTGTTCGTAATAAATCCCTTCCCATTCAATCTCGACATATTGATTATTTTAAAAACAAAATGTTTTATATTCCACATTTACTGTCCATTCATCATATGCTTGCACATATGTTTTTTAAAGAAATTGGCCTCTACCCGGGGTTATCCGGAACAGATAAAAGGGTTAATTTATTTTTTGAAGTTGCCCCGCCTATCAAAATGACACAATTTATGTCGGAAAATGAAGACACCTGCGGATTTATGGTTGCTGAACCGATCGGTTCCAAAGCCATTGCAACTGAAAAAGCAAACCTTTTGTTCCATTCGAACGATTTATGGGAATATCATCCATGCTGTGTGGTGGCCATGCGTGAAGAATTGATCGCGTCAAATCCTGATGCTGTTCATGATTTTGTTCGTTTGTTGGTTGAATCCGGTGACTATATCACAGCAAATCCAGATCAGGCTGCAGAAATTGCTGTTTCTTTTTTAGACCCCAAGAAAATACTGGGTTTAAAACAACCGATTTTATCACGTGTGTTAGCAGGTAAAAACGCAGTGAAAACCAATGACTTATTTCCAGAGCTTGCGCCATTGGATCAAATTCAACGCTATATGAATTCAAATATGGGAATCGGTACATTAATTGATCTTGAAAAATTTGTTGATACCAGCTTTGCAGAGGCGGTTTTCAAAGATCGAGAAGAAAAGAGGACCCCCACATCAAGTATAGAAATCAGTAGAGCTCTGAACCGTGTACTTAATGAATTGCCCACAGGAAAATCTGGTGCTGCAACCCGACAATTATTCCAAAACTATAAGAATAATTTTTTAAACCTGACCAAGGTCATTGGAAATGAACTGTTGCCCCTTTCACTGAACCAATGCATGCCAATAATTAATGAACTGACAAAGGTGGTTGATCAAAAAACACAAGTAGTTAAAAATGATGTTTCGCCGCTTCCCGAATTTTTTATTGAGCCCATTATTTATTCAATGTATCAAATTTTGTTGGCTGAAGGTTGCAAAACTGAAACCGGAAAATTAGCCATTTCACGTACGCACACAATAGCAACTCATGCAGACTTCAATTTGATTGATGTTCGCACCCATCCATCCGGATATGATATTTTGATGACAAATATTAAGGGGCAAGATTTTTTATCTCTTTATTGTTGTTTACTGACCAAGTTTTTGTTCCAAAAAAATGTTCGAAATCGAAAGTCTCCGGAATCCTTTTTGGCGTCCTTAAATACACAACTCATAAAAAGTAAAATCCCTGAAAATCATGTATCTGCCAACTATCTTCATTTAGACTTTAAGAAGGGGAAAGGAAAAACAATTGTCGCAGGTCACCCGCCAGTAATACTTATGAAACATAGTTTGCCAATGGTCCGAGCGATTATGGGAGAGACGTATTTATTGGGAGAAATCGAGGCTCAAGCATATACCGGGCAAGAATTTGATTTTCGCCCCAAGGACAGGATGTTTTTGCATACCATGAGCGTTGTAAACGCTGTCCCCACTGGCTCGGATAACAAAAAGGGCAGATTGGACTTTATTGGCCTGGATGACATTTTAATGGCGCAAAGAAAAAAATCATTGGAAGATATGCTGGATGCGTTAATCGTTGATATTCTTTCCTATTGTAAACATTCCCCTGCTGATGGAATGATGATTGTCGGTGTTGAAGCACCATCTTAAAGGAGGCTATGATTTGAATGTAACTCAAATCGCCGAAACGAAAATGATTTTCCATTAGTTGATGTTCCGGCTATTTGGGCGTAGGGGCCATAGCCGTCAGGCTAAGGCAAACTCGCTCGGGTGCTCGTTCCCAGGCTCTGCCTGGGAACGTGTTCTTGGCGGCTCTGCCGCCTGTTCAGTTCGTAGGTGGCAGAGCCACCTCGGAAAACGTTCCCAGGCAGAGCCTGGGAACAAGCACTGGAGCGAGTTTGCCTTAGCCTGACGGCTATGGGTTTCAACCCCAGGCGGTCGAACATTTTCAGTTGCACGAACTTTTTTCTATCCGAAAACTTAAATGGGGAACATATTTTCAGAGCTTTCCTTATTGAATTTCAACTGTAACATCAATATCGAATGGGTTTTGCCGCACAGCCAGAGAGAACAAAAAAGGATACCTTTTTTGAATAAACTGAACATATTTAATCCAATAATCAACCAGTTGGGTATATGCACGCTGGCAATCTCCTGCAAGATGATTTCGGTCGGCATCTGAAAGCCTTTTCACCTGATTTCTTGCAGTTAATTCTTCTTTTAAATGTAAAATAGAGATAATCAACTCTGTAAAATCTTCATGTTCTTGAAGGGTCGGATTTTCAATCAATCGAATTAATACCTCCCCTTTTGCTTCAAGAAATTTTTTGATCTCAACAAACCGAATGCGATCAGCATCAATACCCAGTTCAATGTTCGATCGTTGTTTTTTTAAATCAGCATAGTCATTGTCAGTCCATTGATTATTGATCATGAAGGCATTGCGAACAGAAGGGGCCATTTTGGAATCATACGTGGTAAATAATTTGAGTAAATAGGTGCCAGTTTCGCTGAAAAAAAATCCTATAATAATATTTAACTTTTCCAGGCGAATGATTTTTCCACGTTTATCAAACACAATCTCTGTGACATTGGCCATAACCCCCAGAAATGTTCCCGCGCCTAAGACAATGAGAATCAATGCTACAGCTCGGCCGGAGGCTGTAACAGGGCTGATATCTCCATAACCCACTGTGGCAATTGTCACCACGCAAAAATAGAATGCATCAGCAAAGCTTAAGCCTTCAAAAAATTTAATAAAGGCTGTTCCGGCAACAATTAATACGAAAAACATAAACAAGTAAAATCTGAGTTGGGTCTGCATGGTCGCCTCAATCCTGATTTAAGATTAAATAGGTAAAATATTGGTAAATTGATATGCTTCTGCCGTTGAACCGACCCATGCGGTAAAATCGTTATCCCCCCATTGCTCAATGCCTAACAAATGCTCACCAGTTTTATCTTCATATGTCCAGGACAACAATTCTTTGGATTCATTTTTTCCGCCTGGATAAAAATATCCACCAGCAGTTTCTTCAAGAAAATACGTTCGATTTTCGTATGTGATCTCATCTGGTGGGTCATCGTTCATTTTTAAATGAGAACGAACGAATCCTCCCAATTGATTAAATGGAATTTTTCTTGAAATGATAAAGTATTCATCATCATCGACGCTTCGTTCAAGAAAAAGGTCATCATCCGCACTGACAAGATGCCATTCATCTGAAGTATCGCCACCGCCCCAATCATATTTATTATAAGCCTTTACCTCCCAGGTGTTCATATCGTAATCTAGGAAATAACCGGGTTTGAGTTGGCTTATCTGGATATCTGTCTGAATATCGTCTTTCTTTTTTTTTCTAAATAAATCTTTCCATCCCATAAAAGAACTCCTTAACATCAAGGATATGAAATTGTTCAAAATGATCAAGAGAAACTCTGGTTTCAACACAGACGTGCGGAAACCAGAGTAAAAATATGGATATGTCTAGACCATGAGTCCCATTTTTCTTTTCAAATCCATCAAATCTTGAGATGTATTTGAAGATGATTGCGAAATAGCGGCATTGATTTCATCATCAACGCTTTTATCCTCTGCAACAATTTCGCCATAGGCAACAGCGAGAGACTCATCCTCTTCTACCTTGGCTTTCATTTTTTCAAGCATTGCAATGGTTCCAGATGAATCCATTTTGGACATTTGTTTGTTGATCTTTTTCGTGGACGCTGCTGTTTTAGCACGTGCTTTCAGCGTGATAAGATCATTTTCTGTTGTTGAAATGGTTTGCTTGATTTTATTCACATTATTTTGCAATTGATTGGCCATACTTTCATGTTTTTCGGCTTCCATTGCGAGCCGGCTGGATTCCTGAATATGCTGCTCTTTTTTATTGAGCGCTTCAGTCGCCAACCGCTCAGCACTTGCCTGATCCATTTCTCCATTTTGCATTTTTTGAAGCAAAATCATGGCTTTTCGTTCATAATCAGCTGCCAGTTTTTTATTGTTATCCGAATCCTTTCGGGTTCGAATGGCGACTCCTTTGACCTCGGCGAGACTTTTCATGGCAGCTTGAAGATCCTTTTTCAAATCTCGAATGCCCTGTTCTGACATCCTGATAGGATCTTCAAATGTATCCACCACTGAATGCGCCTGGGCCTGCCCTACCTTAAAAAGACGTTTAAATATCGACATACGTCCTCCTGATAATTATCCGAATCTTCTCAATGACTGGCATAATAATTGCCTTAAACACTATTATTTGAAATTTTAAAAATTTAGTTTGGGGCAATAATTATGCCGAAAGAGACGATTTGAACATTAAAAAAAATGATGATGTTAGTTTTACGTTAGAAATCCCAGCAATTCCGAGCCATATTCACTGAGTGCAAGACTCAACGCATGAATAGATGCTTCCAGTTCGTTGCAATCCAAATTTTCCAGTTGAAGCGTATCTCTAAAGATAATCATTTCAGCAGCATCATCAAGTACAAATGCACCATGAACAAGTTCTCGGTTCATTTGTAATAAACGTTTAAACAGGTTTTTTGGGTTTTCTGGAACATTCATGATCACCTGTTCAATGACAAGGATAGGCTCCTCGCAATCAATGACCATATTTTTGACGCCATTTTCCTCATCATCGATAATTACTAACTCTTCAGCGGTGTCTTCTTCGATGATTGGAAATTCTAGATCCAGGAGATACTGTTTTACCAAATCAAATTTTTTCATAATTATTTCCTCCAAAGTGTAAGAAAATAAGATTTTTTTTGTCTATATATAATAGAGGGTCTAAAAATTTTCAGACCGACTATTTTTTCAGGTCAACGAACATTATTGAAATGCCATGTATTGCAGCTCAGGTCAAGAAAAGATTCATTTGGCCTACGCAATTTTTGGAAAACAAAATCAAATGGAGGGAAAAATGCATTTAAAAAACAAACATGAATCTGATGGTTTCACTTTGATGGAAATTATTGTTGTATTGGTCCTGGTTGGGATATTATCCGCGGTGATACTTCCGAAGTACACAAATCTTACAGAAAATGCTCAGGAACAAGTTATTGAGGGCGTTGTTTCTGAATTACAGGCCAGATCCAACATTGCTTATGCAAAAGGTGGAATGCAAAGAATTCCAATCCAGGAACGTGCGCCAGATGTTTCAGATATCAATGGCGTTGACAGTCAGTATGAGATTGTTGATCGACCACTCCCCCAGCGAGAGCAATTCATTACAATTGTTTTGCCCAATGGGAATACGCGCGTTCCAATTTATTATATTCCCCCCAGGGATGAGCAACATGATTTAGGGGCCGGACCAGCGTGTTTTTTTCCATATGAATAAGTGACACGCCAAACAAGTTGAAACTGAAACAAATGATTGAATGGTTTTCACTCACCTGACAGATCCAATCAGATCTCAAATTCATGGGATCTGTCAGATGAAGTGGAATAAAACTATTGTCTAATTTCCACTTGAGACATCAGAAAGCGTTTAACATCCTGAATTGGCACTTCATTTCTGTGAAAAATTCCAGCCGCAAGAGCAGATTCCGCATGGGTATGAGTAAAAACATCCAGAAAATGTTGGGCACACCCTGCACCACTGGATGCAATCACTGGTATGGATACTGAAGAGCGAACGGCATGAATCAATTCAATATCAAAACCAGAATTGGTGCCATCACGATCAATGCAATTAAGCAATATTTCTCCAGCACCCAGTTTTTCACACACCTGGGCCAGCGTCATGGCATCAACATTTCGACCTTCACGTCCCCCTTTTACAGTACATTGGTACCAGCAATAATTTTCACCATGTGGCCCTGGATATTTAGTGGAAATCACCTGATGACAAACATCATTGGGATCAGAAATATAAACACGTCTGGGATCAATTGATATGACAACTGCCTGATTACCATATACCCTGGCAATGGTTTCAATCGCACTTGTTCCAGTCTTATGACCTGTTTTAAGATACGCCTCGACAATATCAACAGCCTCAGTCCCTATCGAGATCTTGTCAGCACCAGACCGAAAATAAGCAGATGCCACATCTAGTGCGCTATAAAAATGCCCATTCACATCAGTATAATCGCGTATCCCGCCGCCAATAGTCAGGGGAACAAATACATGTTGCGAGGTTTGTTTCAAGACTTCGATCATGGGCATATCTTCCAATGGAAAATCACGAAATCCGGTAATATTTAAAAAAGTGATTTCATCAGCACCGGCGTCATAGTACCGTCCAGCGAGTTCAACTGGCTTGCCTAGATTTCGGACATTGCCCTTTTCACGAACATCATACTGATCGCCTTTTGTCACGACGAGATCGCCCTGATCATTGGCCCGAACATCCAGACAGGCAATAATTCTCTTTGAAAGACACGTTTTATCGAAAGACTGAACGGGCAATGCTTTTTGAGCTTGTGTTTTTATAAAATTATCCAGTACACGCAGTCCGATTTGACCACTTTTTTCGGGATGAAATTGGACGGCCATCACATTTCCCCGCTGAATTCCACTGGTAAAGCTCTCCCCATAATCAGTCATACACAAAATGGCATCTTTTGTTTCAGGTACGGCATGATATGAATGAACAAAATAAAATTTCTCTTTACCATCAAGTCCTTGCCATAATACTGAAGATTGCCGACATAAAACACCATTCCAGCCAATATGCGGCACAGAAAGCTCTGTTTCAAAACGTCTGACCTTTCCAGGAATAAATCCCAGTCCAGGTACATTGGGAGCTTCGTCACTACCATCAAACAAAGCTTGCAAACCCAGGCATATACCCAAAAAAGGACGATTTGCTTCAAGATATGCTTTGAGGGGTGAAATCAATTCTTTTTGGGCTAAAATTTCCATCATACTACCAAAAGCACCAACACCTGGAAATACCAACTTTTGTGCAGATAAAATATCCTCACCGCTTTTGACAATTGAGACAGATTCTCCCAATCTTTCAATGGCATTGATAACACTTCGAACATTACCAGCACCATAATCCAATAGTGTAATCATAATTGTATGTCCTGTTCCATGATTTTGTTTATTGCATCTAACCTGGATAAAACATCTTGCAGACAATCATTTAAATGATTGGTATTTTTGAAACTGATTTGTAAATTCCAGGAATCATTTTCAAAGTGTGAGGGGGGTAACAGCCTTATTTGATGGTTGAGTTTGAGATGTTTTATGGATGTTTCCACTTGATGCTTTATTTTTGAATAATTTGGATAACGTATTGTCCTTAAATATTCTCGTAAATAATGCACGCACTGTTTTCTATCATCCGCATACTCACGCATGATGGATATAACTTTTTCACTTGTAATGATCTCTGTCAGTGATTTGTTGTCACGTTTTGCAATTTCATCACATGTTGTTAATAGCTCCCTTTGAATATTTAGCCCCACATTAATTGCTGCGAAAAGTTTTGAAAAACTTTGTTTGTCATTCTCAGAAAACTGTGCCAATACATGTGCAATGGGAATTGCAATATATTCTTTTGCAATTCCCTCCTGGATAAACAACGACATATGACACAAAGGTCGAATTTGATTCATCGCTCTTTTTGACGTAGGAAGGCCCATTTGCAGTGCAACATCCTGAATCGAGATATTATCAGGCAATGAATTTTCCAAAAGTGTCAACGCTCTGCTTTGTTCAAGAGTCGTCAGGTTTCTTTGAAAGACATTATCGGTTACAGCCCACCTGGCGCAATCATATGGTGATAGATTCGATTTAACAACGCGACCCGAAACTTGTTGCATTCCAATTTCTTGACAAGCCAAAATTCGCTGAAACCCACTCACCACACGATATCTAGACTCTTTGGCTTGCAACACCGGCGGATGCATCACACCCATTTCTTTTATTGATTGGCATAAAGAACGAAAATTTTTTGGTATTGAAATTTGATACCATGTGTCGTTGAGATCTATTTGATACAAGTCAATTTGCTGAATGGGGATTAACGAAATATCAAACATTCGTCATCCCTGTTAGTCGCGTCATGGCTTCAAAATATTTGTCTCGCGTTTTATCAATGATATCCTGTGATAATTCTGGGGGCGGCGCTTTTTTATTCCAATCGAGCTGTTCCAGATGATCTCGCATAAATTGTTTATCAAAACTAACTTGAGGCCCACCGGGTTGATATTGATCTTTTGGCCAAAATCTTGATGAATCCGGGGTCAGAACCTCATCAATCAACACCAAATCGCCATTGTCCAGATATCCAAATTCAAACTTGGTATCTGCAATGATAATGCCCTTTTCATCCGCCCATTTTCGACCTTCTTGATAGATTTCAAGGCTTAAATCCCTAATTTTTTCAGCAGTAGATTTTCCAATCATTTGAATCACAGTTTCAAAGGATATATTTTCATCATGCTCACCCTGTTCTGCTTTTGTTGATGGCGTAAAAATAGGCTCAGGAAGGGCATCGGACTGTTTAAGACCTTGAGGCAATTTGATACCGCAAATGGTTCCATCGTTCTGATACGATTTCCATCCAGAACCAGAGATATAGCCCCGAACCACACATTCCACAGGTAAAGGTTTTGCTTTTTTGACAAGCATGGTACGTTTTTCAAGATGACTGGCATAAGGTTGACAAATTTCTGGCATTTTAGAAATTTCGCCTGTAATCAAATGATTCTGAATAATCGATTGCATTTTGTCAAACCAAAAAAAGGATATTTGTGTCAGAACTTTTCCTTTATCCGGAATGGGATTGTTCATGACAACATCAAAGGCTGAAATGCGATCACTGGTGACGATCAATAATTTATCATTTAAATCATAAATATCCCTTACTTTTCCTCTGTAAAGTAAATTCATATCGGGAAAATTGGTTTTATCCATCGTTGAATTCATACATCTCTCCTTTATAGATATTTTAGGAAAGCTCTGAAAATAAGCTCCTCATTATTCAATCTTTGGTGATTCGTTTCTGAACCAGAATAACACTGAACAAGATGAATTTAAATTGTCTTTATTTCATCTTATTCATCATCTTCAGTGTACTTCTGGTTCAAAAAAAATAAACTGTTGGCTCCATAAATAATTGATATTTAATTCTTAAACAGTCAAACAGTATAAATGGGGAACTTATTATCAGAGCTTTCCTTAAAACGTTTAAAAATTTCGATATCATAAATAAAAATATCGAATATGTAAAGCACTTATAAGTAAGCGGTGATATATATTTGGGTATATCGAAGCAAATTATAATACATTTTGGAGGTAGAGTTCTAAGCCATGCAAAGGCGACACAAAAAAAATCGTCCTCTCAGGGCTTAAAAAATTTTATGTATCACTATTCAGATCGTCACCTGAGCTGATATTTAACGACCTTTCAGAGCGAAGAAATCTATCCCAAAAGTATGTTATATAATTTATTAAGATATACCCAAAATTTAAGTAAGGAACGTTCTGAAAATAAGTTCCCCATTAAATAAATGTTCATTCAGTTTTTTGAACCATGATTACACTGAAGAAGATGAATAAGATGAATTTATAGTGTCTATATTTCATCTTATTCATCTTTTTCAGTGTAATTATGGTTCAGAAACGAATTGTTCACCTTCAAACAAAAACCGAAACCAAACCTATATTAATATTAAAAATCAATGTGGGGAGCATTCCGGCTTTAGCCGTTTATTACCCAAAAGGATCGCATTATTTCATGAAATCGTCAAGTTTTTATGCCTCTTTCATTTCATGAACCGCTTGATCAATACTTCCATTCATTTCCTCAGGCGAACTACATGTATGATTGGCATTGATTTCAGGTTATTTGCATGGTTTCATTAAGTATTTATATTGATTTAAAAATCTTCTTGAAATGATAATGTTACATGTGGTAATGAATAACGTAATCTTTTGTTATGTTTTTTTACTTGATGTTCAAGTTTTTATTGCAAGTTGCCTTGCTCGTTCGTTCCCAGGCTCTGCCTGGGAACATATGCTCTGGCGACTCTTTCGCCTATGCAAGCTTAAAGAGGCAACTGATCCGCCGAGTATGGGTTCCCAGAAAGAGCCCTTATCGTTATACACATCTCGGTAGTGGCGTATGTACAGGCTGGGGAGAAATGTTTGCTTCAGACAAAAACCGAAATCAAGCCTATAAGCAAAACCAATGTAGGGGCGAACCTTATGTTCGCCCTCCATACAATTACCGGAATCAAACCTATCTCTTCGGAAACAAATGTATGGGTTTCAGGCATCGGTTCCTTTATGGTTTTTGTTCTGAGGGCGAACATAAGGTTCGCCCCTACATTGGTTTTGCTCATAGGCTTGATTTCGGTTTGACCTGCAATTTTGGTTACACTCAAATGATTTAAAAGTGTTAGGAACATTTGAAAAGTAAGGATCTTTTTTAATTAACGTTCAAAAAAAAGAATGAAAATTCATTTTTTTGAACATTCCCAGTTACAACAATATAGTTAAGGGAAGCTCTGAAAATAAGTTCCCCCATTAAATAAATGCTCATTCAGTTTTTTTTAACCATGATTACACTGAAGAAGATGAATAAGATGAAATAAAGACACTTTAAATTCATCTGATTCATCTTCTTCAGTGTAATCATGGTTCAGAAACGAATCAACAAATATTGAATAATGAGGAACTTATTTTCCGAGCTTTCCTAAGTAAGCGATCATAAATTTTTAGGAAGATCGTAGCCCATTTTTTTTAAATGCGCCCGGTCAAGCTTTAACCAACAGTTCATTCATTTTTTGAATCCGGATTACACTGAAAAATATGAAATAAAGACCTTTAAATTTATCTTATTCATCTTCTTCAGGCTAATCCAGGTTCAGAAACGATTTAACAAATATGGAAGAATGAGGCGCTCTTTTTTCAGAGCTTTCCTAAGATATACCCGAAAATGTATTATCGCTTCCTTGTTTCAACAGAAATTTCAATGACTATAGAGAAGGAGACATTGTTTATGATTCACAATAAAATTTATTGTCTGTCGAAGCGATTATGTTTATGTTTCTTGATACTCATGTCAGTAGCGCCTTTCTCATTTGCTGAAAAGACCTACAAAATTGCTTTTTTTTCTCCATATGCAACAGATTCATTTTGGAAGTTAAGTCAGTGTTTTATGAGAGCAGCATGTAATGATCTGGGTTTTGAACTTAAGATTTATGATTCCTTTGCCAATCATAATAAAATGGTGAAACAATTTCAAGAGGCAATCAAGAACGATAAGCCAGATGCTGTTCTATTTCAAAATCTGAAAAAGAATGCTGATACGATGATTAAGATTGCTGAGTTGGGAAAAGTATATTGCTTTTTGTTTAATTCAGGCCTAACGCGGAAACAATATGAACAAATGGGATTGCCCAGGCAACTTTTCAATTATTGGCTGGGTGAAATGCTTCCTGATGACGAAAGGGCAGGGTATAAATTGGCAAATATTTTAATTGATAAATCAAAAGAAAAAAATCATGGTATTATCAATATTTCAGGTATTTCAGGGATAAGATCACATGGCGCTGCGGCTGAACGAGAAAATGGACTCATAAGAGCGATTAAAGGAAGAAACGATGTCAATCTTTACCGAATTGTTCCTGGTCGTTGGGAAAAAGAAAGAGCCAAGCAAAGTGTTAAACAACTGATGAAAAAGTATCCGGATACAACAGTTGTATGGACGGCAAGTGATAATATGGCCTTAGGCGTTGCTGAAGGACTCAAAGAGATGGGATTAAAAGCTGGAAAAAATGTCATGACAGGAGGCTTCGACTGGGGATATGACGCTTTGAAATCAATACAAAAAGGAGAAATAACAGCATCCATAGGTGGCCATTTTATGGACGGTGGTTGGATAATGGTTCTGCTATATGATAACTTTAATGGATTTGATTTTGCCTCCGAAAACATTCGAATGACGTCCCAAATGAACGCCATTACAAAAGATAATGTTAATGCCTATCTAAAAATAGTTGAAACCCCTGGCTGGGAGGAAAAGATTGATTTTAGAAAATTTTCAAAAAGGCATAATCCCAATTTAAAAAAATATGACTTTAGTTTGGAAGCTGTACTTTCTCAATTCTAGATATTGAACAAACCTTTCATTTACCCCTAAACATAAAAAATATATCTAACTAACCCTTAAACGATTGAATAAAAATGAGTTAACACCTTAACCGAAATCATGATTGACGAAGTCATTGATCATAAGTTTTCGGTAGAGCTGATGAGCGTTTACTTCTCTGATGCCATAATAATCAGTGCATTGATCACCGCTGCAACGATATTCGATCCCCCTTTTCGCCCAATATTGGTGATAAAAGGAATTTTGCACGTCGCTAATAAGGCTTTAGACTCAGCAGCATTGACAAATCCCACTGGAAAACCTAAGATGAGCGAAGGTTTGGCAATACCCTCCTCCACCAGTTCAAGCAATCTTAATAGTGCTGTGGGGGCATTTCCTACTGCGTAAATGCCACCATTCATTTGATCTGTTGCAAAATCCACTGCAGCACTGGCTCTGGTTGTTTTGTTTTGTAATGCGTGTTGCGCAACTGTTTCATTTCCAATGAGGCATGATACTTGACAGCCATATGTGTCCAACGTTTTTTTTCTGATCCCTGCCATTGCCATCTGGGTGTCAGTGAAAATGGATTTTCCGGAACGAATGGCCGAGATACCGGCATGAATTGCTTTTGTGTGAAATTTGACAGAAGCAATGTAGTCAAAATCAGCAGACGTATGAATCATTCTCTGAACGACACCCCACTGATCTTTTGGGAAACCATGGTTTCCAGCTTCCTGGTCGATGATTTCAAAACTTATTTTTTCAATTTCATTTGGCAGCATATAAAGTCCTTACGTAATGATAACATTTTTTAACAAAAAACTGAGCGGCCGCTGGAAGGCTTCCAAAGTGAAGATGTATATAGCTTCCCAGGGTATTATTTACTTGAAATCCATTGGAGTAGGCCGGCATGTTCTTTCTTCCTGTGACCCGATATTTTTTACAAATACGTTTTGAGTCTGTATTTTCAATTGATGAATAATGAAATTCATGTCCACGTAGGCTCATCCCTTTATTACCGATTACTGAATCTTGGTGCAACGTGATTTCTCTGTAACCCAAGGCAATCAATTTTTTTGACATACAAGTTCGAAAAGGAAAGCATCCTGTCATTTCATAAGAATGTTTTTCTGCATATGGCTGTAAAGCTTGACATAGATACATGAACCCGCCACATTCGCCATATATGGGCATGTTGGTATCACTTTTCTCCTTGATCTCCCTCAAAAGTGAATGATTTTGAGAAAGCTCTTTGGCAAATAACTCTGGATATCCCCCTCCAAAGTAAATACCACCAATATTTTCAGGTAAATGTTTGTCAGTGATCGGTGAAAAAAAAACAAGTTCAGCACCATAATGTTTGAGCCAATCGAAATTATCAAGATAATAAAAACAAAAGGCCTTGTCTCTTGCCACTGCAATTCGAACATTTATTTTTTCAGGGTTTTCCAGAAAACTTGGGTTTTCAGTTTCTTGCGATAATAAAAATTGATGAATTAAATCATCCAGTTGAACATGGGTTTCTATAACTTCAGCAAGTAAATTTATTTTTTTTTCAGATAAACCAAACTCATCACTGGTGACTAAGCCCAGATGCCGCTCAGGAATAGAGATTTCGTTGTTTCTGGGAATTCCGCCCAATACAGGCATTTGAATAGATTGATCGACAGCCTCTTTTAAATATTCAAGATGTCTTTCGCTGCCGACATTGTTAAAAATGACTCCTGCAAACGTCAAGTCTGGGTCAAAGTTTTCAAACCCTTGAACAATGGCGGCGGCACTTCGAGCCATACTTTTTGCATTCACAATTAATATGACAGGCAATCCCAACCATTTAGCCATCTGAGCCGTTGATCCAGCTTCACTTTTGCCATCATAACCATCAAATAGACCCATAACGCCTTCGACAATTGCAACGTTCGCTTCTCTGGTTGCATGATGATAACAATTTAAATTGTAAGATTTGGACAACATCCATCCATCGAGATTTCGGCTGGGGCGTTTTGTAATTCTTTCATGATGGCCAGTGTCAATAAAATCAGGACCTATTTTAAATGGGGCAACACGTATTCCTTTTCGTTGAAGAGCTGCCATAATGCCCATTGTAATCGTGGTTTTTCCGCTTCCACTGTTTGTTCCAGCAATTACGACACCTTTTCGTTTCATTATCTTTTCCATTTAAGTACCAAAATATATACACTTACTGAGGAACGTTCTGAAAATAAGTTACCCATTTATAATGCTTGACTGTTCAATAATCAACACCAAGCATATGCGTAGCCAACAATTCATTTAGTTTTCTGAACCATGATTACACTGAAGAAGATGAATAAGATGAAATAAAGACACTTTAAATTCATCTTATTCATCTTCTTCGGTGTAATCATGGTTCAGAAACGAATCTACCAATATTGAATATTGAGGAACTTATTTTCCGAGCATTCCTTAGCACGAATTTTTTTGGAATTTTATTCCATGGAACGATCCAGATTCAGGTGATCCGTCTTTCTTATATCTGGCAATTGAGCTGACGCTGTAATGCGTTTATAAATGATATCAGCAAGAGAGTCATCGTATCCAATATGCTTGCCAAAGATGATTTTGATATCTGGGTATGCTTTCGCCTCAGCATTTATCATTTCTGGAATATCTTTACGTAGATGAATTCCCATATTTAAAAAATAGGGAATGACAATTATTTTCCTTGCACCTTGTGAAGCACAATTGGCCAGTGTCTCAGGAAAATGAGGTCCTAGTCGAGACAAGTAGCAGCTTTTTACCAGATCTAACGCATACTTTTGTTGTAAAAGGCTTGCAACTTTTTCCATATCCTCGCCAGCATCCGGTATTCGACTGCCATGACCCAATAATATAACTGCTTTCATCACTGTCCTCCAGGTTGAATTTTTGACTCCCCTTCATATTTATTAAAAAGTAAGATCATGGTTCAAAAAAATTGAAACCAACTTATCAAAGATCGTCCCCTAAACTTCATGTTTGTGACATCGAACACGCCCTTTAAAAATGTCAATAAATCCCAGACGATCTCCGCAGATTTCACATCGCATATCTGCCCGCCATTGAGCCTGGCGACGATGCATGGCATCGGCTGTATTTCGTTCGATAATTTCAACAAGTGCATCTTTGGGCATAATTTTATAGTGAATTTGCCACAATCGAATTCGGGTATCATGGGAGGCGCTGGCTAAAATGTTGCCATCTGGGGAAAAGGCAACTGCGCTTACAAAATCGTTATGAACATTCAAGCCATTGATTTCTTTTCCTGTTTTGGTGTTCCATAGTTTTACCTGTTTATCATGGGATCCTGATGCCAGGGTTAGATTGTCTGGTGAAAAGGCCACACAGTTGACTCGTCGCAAATGGCCCTGAAGTTTTAAGGATTGTTTTTTTGATGTCATATCCCATAATCGAACAGTTTTGTCGTGAGACCCTGCAGCCAATGTGAGCCCATCAGGTGAAATATCAAGTGCACTGATATAATTTTTTGTTTGCCCTTTAAACGTTCGAATTGATTTTTTAGATAAAACATCCCACAAATGAATAATATCCCAACTCCCTGCAGCCAATTGCAGACCATCGGGTGAAAAGGAAAGACTGCGAATGGTATCTGAGAAATTATCAAATGTATGGAGTGTTTGCATTTTTTTACAATCCCATAGCCGAATTGTCTGATCATTGGACCCACTGGCTAGAAGTAAACTATCCATTGAAATATCAATCACTTCCACACTGTCTTGATGGCCGGTCAATGTGGCAATTTCATCAAATGTCTGAAGATCCCATAATTTAATGGTATTATCCCATGAAGCGCTGGCAAGGAAATGGCCATCCGGTGAAAATTTCAACCGATTAACTGCTTTTTTATGATGAATCAGCTCTTTGACACATTGAAAATTGTTTAAAGTCCATATACGAATGGAACCATCCTCAGCGCCGCTTGCCAGTTTTTGACTACATGGAGAAAAAGCAATGGTCAACACACTGGACTTATGATCTGCCAGGGTGGCCATATCAATACATGCAATGGGGTTGTCCAGCAGAAACGCTATTTTCTCAGATGCCTGTGCTTGTGTCACCCGAGTCAGATATTGAAAGTCGGTATTATGATGAACAAGTGCTTTGGTTTCATTGAGTAGGTCAAAAATTTCTTTTTCTGCAATTTCAATATCTTTTTTGGAATGTGCTTTGTCAAAAGGTGAAATGCGATGTTGCTGTTTTTCATATTGATGAATTGATGAAGATCGCTGTACTTTTTTTGGGGATTGTCCCAATTTTAATGCCTGATAAAATGTATCCGATTCTTTCAAAATGGGAAGAGCATCCAGGTAATCCATATAGGAATTCTTTTGATAAATCTGATTGGCCTCATTGAACAAGGTTTTCCATCGAGCAAACACATCCGGTTGACGTTGCTGATACTTATCTAAATGGCGATCGGCAATCATTGCAAGGTGAATGGTATCACATTCAGACTTGGCTGCATTACGAATGGAAACAACTGTTTGACACAGTTTGTCCATCAAAGGCAGGAATGTATCATCAATATGCACTTTCAATCCATAGAGGGGATTTTTTTCAATCAGCTTTTTAACGATAGGCAGGCAAGATTCATCACCGATCGACGCTTTAAATTTGGCCAGCGCATAATTGGCTTCATGAAAATTTGGCAATCCCAGGGCCTTTTCTGCATAGTTAATGGCGTCAGTGTCTTTTTTCAATATGTAGGCGCAAATCCCCGCATAAAAATATGATTCAGATACATCCTGTTGTTGATTCTCTGATTGATAGTATTTGACTGATTTCAAAAAAAGTTCTAAGGCAAGCTCTATATTTAAATGGCTGGATACGTATAAATGAATAAATCCCATAGTACGCAGCACAAAAGGATCATACTTTTCATAATTTTGCGCAAGTAAAAAATTGTCTAAAGCTTCATTGTAAAGATTATTGACAAAATGTTTACATGCCTGAGAAACATAATAACGTCGTTCCTGCTGAAATTCAGGAATGTTCAGTTTTGCCATTAGATCATCATTACTCAAATTCTTAATTAAATTGCAATGAATGTGAAGTCCCATTTTCCAGTGATAATTGGCTCCTACCTGGTCAATTCGATCACATTGTAAAAAACGTTCTTTTCCCAAAGAAAAGGCAGTATGAATTAATTCATACATATCGTTTACGTTTTGGGGGGGGCGAGGGGTATTATGGAATTGAATATAACGTTTTAAGGCACCTATACTTGCAAAGGTTTGTAAGGATTCCTTTTGTTTTTGTCTATCATCAGAGATATCTTCTTTTTGTTTACGTTCTGAAAATGGATGGTACACCGATGAGTCATGAGACATTCGCTTGACAGTGTAATTCTTCGATACTATAGTTTTATCACTAGATTTCTGTGGAAATGGCGTGAGTTTATTGGGATCTTGTTCATGGATATCATTTTTTTGCGATGAATCATTGATAAACTGTTCCCATGTCATCCTGTCACGATTGTATATGATCATAATTGATTCTCCGGAATTAAATTTTTGGCATGATACTTGCCCATATCAAAACAAAAGGATTGATTGGTCAATAAATATGTTGAACTTTTACCTGTTCATAGTTGGCATGTAATATGAATAAATCATACTTACAAATAAGACTATGCGCACCTTGTATATTTTTACAAGGTTTGATTCCGATCATTTGTTTTTTTAATATATTTGAACGATTTTTAATTTTGTATACAAATTCATTGTTATGTCAAGAACAAATATTAAGAACATCGATTATTAAACGTTTTTCAACTATTAGAAAAAAATCGTTTCAGAGCAAAAAGACATTCAAACGATATGCTGTATTAATAAGGAACGATTTCGGTAGTTGCGTAAAAAAAACTAATAATGTCGAATAAAGGAAATCTTATGGTTAAGATGAAGCAAAAAAAAACGCTCGGTCAAATTCTCCTTGAACATCGCTATATTACACAAGAACAGCTTGAAGAAGCTTTAAGAATCAAAGATGAAAATCCTGAAAAATTTTTGGGACAGATTCTCATTGAAATGGGCATCCCTCAATCAATAATCAATAAAGCCCTGGATTCTCATCGAAAACGTAAACCTATCGGGCAAATACTCATTGAACAAAGCTTGATCAATCGCAAACAACTTCAGGAAGCCCTTGAACGTCAAAAAATTTCACACAAACCCCTTGGAGATACATTAATTTCTTTGGGCTTTATTACGAAAGATCAATACTTAATAGCGCTTTCCAAACATTTTAATATGCCCACACGATCGCTTGAATCTTTTAAAATATCAAAATCACTCCAAAAGAGCATTGGTGAAAAGTTTGCTTTAAAGAATAAAATCATTGTATTGGAAAATACTGACAACCGCATTCAATTGGCCATTGCCCGACCCACAAAAGAATTGTCTGATGATTTGTATCGTTTTTTGCCGCGCTCCAAAACCATTCAGTTGTTTTTGTCTCGAACAGATGAGATCGAGCAATTGTTAAAAAGCTATTATTCATCTCAGGATACCTCCAGTTCAGGAAAAAAATCAGAGATCATTGATACAAGTAATGTTGAGTGGGAAACAATTGAGGAAGAGGAAGACGATTCAACATCTCTGGAGACGGATGCTGCATCTGGCGCTATTGCGGTCCAATATGTGAATGAAATTATATTGCAGGCGCATCGCGTGGGATCATCAGATATTCATATTGAACCTGGTATGGATAAACGCCCCACTGAAGTCCGAATGCGTATTGATGGCTCCTGCCGGAACGTGATGGAAATTCCAGCCAAAGATATCAAAGCTGTCATTTCCAGAATTAAAATTATGTCAGGTATGAATATTGCCGAACGACGTCGCTCTCAGGATGGCAAAGCCAAGCTGAAATTTCAGGGAAAAAAAATAGAACTTCGAATCGCAACCCTGCCCACAGTCAATGGCGAAAGTGCAGTAATTCGATTGTTGGCATCAGGCGGCGCCCTTCCCCTGGAAAAGCTCAATTTTTCTGCACATAATCTTGAACAAACAAAAAAATTGATCACACGCCCTCATGGTATTTATCTTGTTGTTGGCCCCACTGGTTCTGGAAAAACCACCACCCTTCATGGTATTTTGGACCATATTAATACCTCTGACAGAAAAATTTGGACGGCTGAAGATCCTGTGGAAATCACACAACGCGGACTTCAACAAGTTCAGGTCAATCATAAAATTGGGATGGATTTTGCTGCAGTCATGCGTTCATTTTTGCGTGCAGACCCAGATGTTATTCTGATTGGTGAAATGCGAGATTTTGAAACTGCAAACATCGCAATCGAGGCATCACTTACCGGACATATGGTTTTTTCTACACTCCATACCAATTCCGCGCCTGAAACAGTCACGCGATTAATTGATATTGGGCTGGACCCATTTAATTTTGCGGATGCGTTAAGGGGCATTTTGGCCCAGCGCCTTATCAGAACATTATGTTCAGACTGTAAAGAAGCATATGACGCTGATAAGAAAGAAATCTTTGAATTAAAACGAATGTATGGTGAAGCATACTTTGATGAATTAAACGTAGATGAACATAAGTTACAACTTTATAAGCCTGTCGGCTGTCCAAAGTGTTCCCATACTGGATATCGCGGACGAACCGGGATGCATGAACTGCTTGAAGGCACTGATGAAGTGAAGCATAGTATCGCAATGAAAGAATCGGTTGAAAACATTCGTAAAAAAGGAATGGATGCCGGTATGCGAACACTTCAACAGGATGGTGTTGCAAAAATTCTGAAAGGTGATACCGACCTGTTTCAACTTCATCGGATCACAGCGGAAAATTAGATAAAATATTTATCAAAAAAAAAGGAAACTTTTCAATGAAAAACAAACCAATTGAAAGTCAATTAGGGGTTTTAAATTTTTCAATACTGATCAACTATATGAAAGAAAAATTTGGGGAATTATGCGAAATACAACTGGGCGTTATCAATAAAATAGTTGAAGACTGTCCAGCGCTAAATGAACCCATAACTGATTTGACGAAACTGAAAGACTACATCCCTTATATTGAACGTTTATTTTTTCTGGTCTTTCCAACGATTTATTGGGAAAGTCATTTATTGGCGATTCTGTTGCCGGCCTCTTTAGTTCCAATTCATGTATCTCCTAAATTCCGGAAGACTTTTTTGGATAAAAATGACCAACTGGAACTGGCTCCTTCATTTGATATTAAAAAATTCAAAAAAAATAGATTATCCAGAATGTATATGCATATTCTTGAACAAGTCTATGGTGTAAAAACCAATGCAGTGCAGTCGGACACCATTATCCTTCCCAGTCTGAGCCAAGAAACCGGATTGGAACGTTATTTCTTTTTGGAAGTCGATATGCGCTTTGTGAAAGTCAATGCCAAGCATGAACTAAAACCATTGAGCGAGGAAGATCTCAAAAAAATCAAAAGAAATATTACTGAGCCGGACCGCATTAGTGACAAACTTTCCATCGATCAATTTGAGATATCCGGTATTACAATTATTCGCGCATCAGATATAACGCGGACACATGTTCTGTCTATGATTCAAGACGACTTGATTGATAAGGACAATATCAGCACACACGATGGTTTTCACCGCGTTCAAAACAGATTGAGGAATTATTTCCAAAAACCCAATCTTCGTGCCAGCTTGTCCTGTTTTTATGATGATCAGGTGCTTATGCTAAGTTGTGGGTGTGATCTATCAAATACATGTATCTTTACAAGTTCTCAACAGATAGAACGATCTTATTTTAATAATACACCTTATGAAGATGCGGTGAACACACAGGAGGTCTATGTTTTTAGTGATCTTCAAAAACACAATCCATCAGTGTTACCCAAACAAGCAGTGGAAAATGGTGATGTTCGCTCGTTTATGATTTGTCCATTGATCTATCGAGGTGAATGCATTGGGATATTACAACTAGATGACCCTGACCAAGGAATTTTTGGCACCCAGGAAATGATCAGAGTCGAATCCATTCGTCCTTTGTTTGCCATGGCGATCAATCGTGCAATGGAAGATCTGGATAATGAAGTTCAAGGAATTATTAAAAAAAAATGCACCGCCGTCCATCCATCGGTAGAATGGAAATTTCGAGAGGCGACGTTGCAATATATATCCGATTTACAGTCAGATGAACATGCGGAATTGGCGCCGATCATCTTTAAAAATGTTTACCCTGTGTATGGCATCGCAGATGTTCGTGGATCGACCAATGCACGCAATCAGGCCATCCAAAATGACCTGGATGATCATTTAAAACATGTTAGAAATGTGATTGAATTGGTATCAAAAGAAAAAGATATGCTTATTTTCAATCAATTATTGGATCGGATTGATGAAGAACGTTACCGCATCCAGCAAAATCTGGCATCTGGCGATGAGCTTTCCATTGTTAAATTTATTCAAAACGATATCGAAGATGTCTTTTCACATATTCGTCATTTTTCTCCCAAAATTGCTCAAGCGATTGAAAACTACGAATCTCATATTGATAATCAATTGGGAACAGTCTATAAGCTCCGCAAAGAATTTGAAGAAAGCATTCTGTTGTTGAACCAACGCCTGGCCAATTTTTTGGATACTGAACAACATCGAATTCAAGAGGCCTTTCCCCATTTTTATGAAAGACACCGCACCGATGGGGTTGATTATTTGATTTATATTGGAAAATCAATGAATGAAAAAGGTTTATTTCACGATATTTATGTCAATAATTTGCATCTATGGCAACTTCATATTGCCTGCGGCATGGCGTGGCTGACCCAACACTTGAAACCCGAATTATCTGTGCCTTTAGACACCGCCCATTTAATTCTGATCCAAAACAGTCCCCTTTCCATCCGCTTTCGATATGATGAAAAACAATTTGATGTTGATGGCGCCTATGATATTCGTCATGAAATTATCAAGTCAAGAATCGACAAGGCAGTGGTCAAAGGTACTGGAGAACGTTTGACTCAGCCGCAACATATTGCGATCGTTTATTCTATGCAGGAAGAAGAAGCAGAAATGTTACAACATATCCGGTATCTTCAAAAACAAGAATTTTTGAAAAATGATACAGAATTTCTAGACCTTGAAGATTTACCCGGCGTGACTGGCTTGAAAGCTTTGCGAGTGGGAATTTTAATCAATAGTACATTATTGAGTCAATGGATGGAGAAATACTGGGAGGTATAAAACTTGAGGGTGTCTCAAGTGACTAAGGAATGCTCGAAAAATAAATTCCTCATTTACTTATGTGCCAAGAACGTGTAGGGGCGAACCTTATGTTCGCCCATCGTACATAGGAACGAAAGCGTTATTAGTTCGAGGGCGAACATAAGGT
>Ga0272440_1000931_pt1 | contig 24408 bp, 16 predicted proteins | sample SSMMMBAug17_FD_192440 | JGI IMG/M metagenome (GOLD analysis project Ga0272440, IMG submission 192440) | Marine sediment archaeal communities from Little Sippewissett salt marsh, Falmouth, MA, United States - SSM-MMB-Aug17 | ecosystem: Environmental > Aquatic > Marine > Wetlands > Sediment ...
TTGATATTCCTTTTACAGTGAATGATGACATTGTTTCACCAGATGAACTGATAATATCTTGTCAATCATCAAACACAGGGTTAATTCCATTGAGTAATATCTATATCATGGGGGAGGGGTCAGAACGAACATTGCGAATTTATTCAGCAGAAGATCATGTGGGGACTGCTCAACTCAGAATTATTGTTGACAAAGATGGACTTAAAGCGGAACGAACATTTCAAATAACTGTTCTTGCCATAGAGAACCCTCCGCCAACGCCCACTGGACTACACATTATATCGAATTCAGGATATGTAAGACTGACATGGGATCTGATTGAAAATCCTTTTGGTGTCGGATATCGAGTTTATAGAAGTACCAGTGTTAACGGTGAGTTCAAATGTATCCATCACTTCCCTGTGGATATGCACCAAATTCTTGCCCAGGATTATTTCGTTGATCCTAATATCATTAATGGACAGCTTTATGTTTATAAAATCAAGTCGATATTAAATCAAATTGAAAGTATCAATTTTTCAAATGCTGCCCAAACCATACCGCAAAATGTTGAACATCTGACCGGAGATATCAATGGTGATTTCGTAAAGAATATGAAAGACTTGATTGTTGCTTTGCAGGTAATTTCAGAAATATCTCCAGCAAGCTATATGGTAGTATATTTAAACGCCACAAATCAACAGGTTGGGTTGGATGATGCTATTCATTTGTTGCAATACATGGGGCAGCAAGATTAATTGTCTATCAATCGGGAAAAATGGAAAAATGGGGACGTCTGTGAGCATTTTTTGCCCCTGAATAAGACGTTTGAACAGGTGGAAACTTCTGGTTGAAAATTGTCGATTGAGATTGAATTTATAAGTACCCAACCGCCAATCTTCAACCCAGGAGTTATTTAATATCGGTAATGCTCTGCCTTGTAAGGTCCTTCTACAGGAACGCCTAAGTAATCGGCTTGTTCCGGGCTTAATCTTGTTAATTTAACACCCAATCGTCCCAAATGAAGCCTTGCAACTTCTTCATCCAATTTTTTGGGTAGAGTATATACATTAATGTCAAGATCATTTTGAGCCAGTTCGATCTGTGCCAAGACCTGATTGGTAAAGCTGGAACTCATGACAAAACTCGGATGCCCGGTGGCACAGCCTAAATTAACGAGTCTTCCTTCTGCAAGAACAATAATTGATCGTCCTGAAGCTAATGTCCATTTATCCACTTGCGGTTTAATATTTTCTTTCTGACAATTGTTGTTTGTTTCAAGATATCGCATATCGATTTCATGGTCAAAATGGCCAATATTACAAACAATTGCTTCATTTTTCATTTGTTCCATATGTTCACCGCGAATGACACCACAACATCCTGTTGTCGTGACAAAAAGATCTCCATATGTAACGGCCTCTTCTAAAGTAGTGACTTCAAAACCTTCCATTGAAGCTTGAAGTGCACAAATGGGGTCTATTTCAGTAATAATAACACGGGCCCCAAAACCTTTCATCGATTGGGCACATCCTTTTCCAACATCCCCATAGCCGCAAATAACAACAATTTTTCCCGCTAACATAATGTCTGTAGCGCGTTTGATACCATCAGCTAATGATTCTTTGCATCCATATAAATTATCAAACTTGGATTTTGTAACTGAATCGTTGACATTTATTGCAGGGAATAAAAGCTCTTTTGAGGCGTTCATCTTATACAGTCGATTAACACCGGTTGTCGTTTCTTCTGAAACGCCTCGAATATTTTTGGCAATATCAGTCCAACGTGTAGGATTCTTTTGATATTCAACTTTAATACGATCCATAATGATTTGAAATTCAGCATTATCGTATTTATTATCTAAAAGGGCAGGATTCTTTTCTGCTTTAACAGCTTCATGAATATAAAGCGTTGCATCACCACCATCATCAACGATTAAGTTAGGGCCTGATCCATCAGGCCATCGCAGCGCCTGTTCAGTACACCACCAGTATTCATCCAGGCTCTCGCCTTTCCAAGCAAATACAGCTGCTTTGCCAGATTTTGCAATGGCAGCAGCAGCGTGGTCCTGAGTAGAGAAAATATTGCAAGATGCCCATCGGATGTCAGCGCCCAATTCATATAAAGTTTCAATAAGCATTGCTGTTTGAATTGTCATATGAAGACTGCCAGTAATTTTTAATCCTTTGAGAGGCTTTGATTCACCATATTTCTTTCTGATTGCCATCAAACCAGGCATTTCATTATCTGATAAACGCATTTCTTTAAATCCCAGTTCAGCCAGCGATATATCAGCAACTTTATATGCTAAAGCGGGATCCCATTCCAAAAAAGCCATAAGTCCTCCTCTATATTCGATAAAAATATCATAATTATTATCGAATGATATTATTTTTTATGAATCACTAATAAAATGTTCTTCTTCAACGATTTTAAAAATTGCCAGTTCTCTGGAAACTCGGTCAAAACCTGGCAATAAAAGATATTCTTCAGGGACATCGCCAGTGAGTTGGTCATTTGGATTGAGTTGTAGAAAAACAATCCTCAATGAAGGCGAATGATTATGAGATAGTTGAATGAGGTTTTGAAAATGTTGATTGCATTGAATATCATCCAGATATGAATGACTCCAAAGAATAATAATGGTAATTTTTTCTTCGGATAAAAACATGTGGTCATCCAGAAAAGAAAAATCTGATATATATGATCTTGTTTTTCTTTCCAATATTTCGTGGATATGTTTTTTTTCGCGATGATTATCCGAAGAAGCACTAACATAATATATTTGCTTTGAAGAAGAGATTTGAGTATCTGACTTTGTTTTGCAAGTAATATTATTTTGATCTTCTATCTCGTCAATTGCCCGGAGCATATCTACTTCTCCAGCAACACGCGTTAATAATTCTGTAACTTGTTGTTGACCATTAGTTTTACTTTTAAAAATTGACCAGCCCATATTATTATATCTATCCAAAAATTATTATATATACGCTTTAAAGATATCACCGGGAGAGTGCACATTTCTAAGCACATTATCGATATCTGAAAATATATTTGATCGCAAATCCAATAGTGACAAATTGGGTAATTTCTGTAATTTTTTTGGGAATTTATTGATTTGGTTTTCTCTTAAAATTAAGTGTTCAAGGTGCTGCAGTAGCACAATATCATCCGGAATTTCTGTTATCAGATTACGAGCAAAAGATAAAATTTTTAAATTTGTTAGCTTAAAAAACCATGATGGAATCATTTCGATCTCATTTCCCCCCATACCTAAATCCATGAGCCGGGCAAGCTGTTGAAGAACTTCAGGAAGTTCGGTAAATTGATTTCGACCTAAATAAAAAATTTCAAGCTTTTTAAGCTGACCTATACTATCAGGAAGCTTAGATAATTGGTTCACTCGTAAATCTAACATTTCTAAGTGCGTAAACGTTCCAATTGTTCCAGATAAATTATTAATGTCATTATCGGCCAGGTTTAATCTTTTTAGTCCTTTTAAGTGACCAATTTGTTCGGGAAGAGATGACACTTGATTGTATTCTAATGATAAAATTTCAAGATTGGGTAAATGTGTAATAACTTCCGGAATTGACGTAAACTGATTGTTTTCAAGATATAATGCCTTTAGATTTGTTAACTGTTCTATTTCATCTGGCAAATGGGTTAACCCCATATTGAAAAGCTCTAATTGCGTTGATTTATTATCAATGGCATTTTGAATTATTTGATGAATATTTTCTGTTTTCATAGATCTGCTCCATGATTGAAAAATAATTACCGGCCAATAGCCAGTTGATCTATATAATGTTTTAACGTTCGAATGCTCATGATAGCATCTGCACCTGAAACCGGTCCATAAGGATTGAACTCCCCTGTTTCAAGTGGTAACAGAATAAGATTTTCTGTGCAAAAAATAACAGAGCGATAAAAGGGTTGTGATGATCTGATATCAGCAATTGCCCATCTCTTTGTCGAAGAATTGTATTGTGATTCCAGTTGAGGGACAATTTGGTTAACTATTTCAAAGATAATACGAGAAAGATCACCACGTGTCAATGGCATTTCCGGCTGAAATTGATGACCTGAAAACAGAGATAGCCCAGATAAATTCAATGGTAAAACAGCTTGAATTTCATGTTTCAATGGGTGCGAATTGATGTCCCGGGCAACTTGTGGATGAGGTTTTGAGCGATAGTTTGAAAAACGGCTCAACAGCCCATGAATATTTAATTCATGATGAAGTATGTATGCCATCTGTGCACGTGAAATTTGGGGGATTAAAGGTAATTTTTCACGAAATTCACAAGACTTGCATTGCTCCAGCTCTAATATTTTATCAATCTGATCAAAAGCAGCGTCGTAATACTTACTTTTTAACGATATTACTTTACTAAAAAAAGTTTTTGCCCTGTTATATTGAAAAAACTTTTGACAAGCCAGCCCCATATAATAATACAGTTCAGGTTTATTCCGATAAGCTGGAAGCGCATGGTAATAAGCATTTTCAATTTTTTGTAAGCCAGTATTATCGAAGATAACCTGAGAAATACTGGCCTGAATCAGTAAATAAGAAAATTCCGGTGAATACGGGGTGCGTTTTGCTTTTTCATCAACGTGATGTAGCAAAGAATAGGCCAGGTCAAATTTCTTATCGAGCAAAAAACACTTTGCCTGCCCCATTATTGCCGGGATATTTTCAGGATCAATGGCAAGTGCATTTGAATATTGACGGTATGCCTGATACTTATTCCCTTCAAACAAAAGCGTATCACCTTTTTGGACGAATAATTCAGCTTTTTTATGTGTATTTTCAGCCGGTTTTGTAACTTTCGTCTGTTTTATTTCTTCTTTTTGAATGGATGGCGAAATCTCAGACAAATTTTTTTTCACTGGTGCTGGATCCGAAAAAATGAATGAACACCCACATAAGGCTAATAGCAAAATCAAACCGTTATATCGCTTCAAATAACGAAATCGTTTCATTTCTTTTTGCATTGAAATTTTACCTCCAGACAGGATCAACCACAATAATCACACGGCAATGTTTTAAAATGGTTAAATGCACTACTGAGCTTTTTAATCGTGCAGACTCAGTATTGCTGATAATAATGTTGGTTAATAATTTTCCATTGGTTTCAATCCCTTTTGCAACAAAAGGGTTACTTCCCACACGTTGATTTTTTATGGCGCTTTCCAGATTATTCGTATAAACGCATACGCCATATTGAACTGCAAATTCTCGGCTAATATATTGAGGACCATAAACTTCTTGATTGTTTTTATCCAATATTTTGGGGGAGAGGCATGGTATCACCTGTAAACCTCTGGCATCAACAACAAGACCTGTATATTCTTTTTCAACATCTTTTTGTTTTTTTTCCCAGTGGTATTGCTGAGGCATAACAGCTCCGATTGTTTCTATATATCGTATTTCATCTGGTAAAGCAAGCTGTGAAAAACCACCATTCATTGACATTTGGACAGTTATTTCAACAGTGCCATCCGATAGATATTCTTTTTTGAGGACGCGAGCACTTTCAGTCATTTGTTGAATTTGAGTTTGCCAATTCTGATTTTTTTTTTGTGCATCATCTGCGCGAGTATTGGCATCGATCTGAACATAAAACGTTGTTAATAATAAATTATCAAATGCAGTTTTCAAGGCATTTTCTTCAGCAAGTTTTCGGCCAATTGGCATACCATGATACTTCTCAGAAGGTATCCCAATACCTGCTGAAATAATAGCCTGTGTTGTCCAATTGACATATCCTTGTTTATATGAAGTAACGACCGGTATTTGCGCATGACTGATTTGGTTATGAATACCTGTTAAGACAAATATACAAAGACTCAAGATCAGCTTTACAATATAAGGTCTATAAACTGCCAAAGACTTATTCCTTCAGATAAAAAAACAATCAGGCATAAAAGAGTTATTGATTTCCCCAAATAAATAATAAAAAATAATTGAATTATATCAAAAAGTCAACTTTATTGCATATTACTTATAAAGTCAACAAAGCAAGATAGTTGAAGCAAAGCTAAGGCACCTCAATTGTGGTGCCTTAGGCTTCCTTATCTGATCATTTTATGAATTGCCTGAAATGCTTTTTGAGCGGCATGCTGCCAAGACCATTTTAGATGGACTTCTTCAGATGCCTTATATCCTCGTTTTTTGGCTTGTTCAGGATTTTTAACAATGTATTGCATCAATTCTTTTAAATGTTCGATGTCAGGTTTGGCCCATTCACCATAATTCGTTGATTGGCTTTCAACCTGCAACCCAAAAGGTTTTCTTATTTTTTCCAACTCATAATCAATAAGAAAGGCATTTTTGTTCGTTGCATATTCTGTCAACCCACTATATCCGGTAACAATAACCGGCAGCCCACAAGCCATGGCTTCTATAACTGGCAATCCCCATCCTTCAGCACGTGTGGGAATAACAAATGCGTTACAACTGCGATATAAGTCTGCCAGATTTTCATTTCTGGCAAAAGGACCCACTCGAATAATTTTTTCTGGATGATGCAGTTCTAATTGCTTAATAAAATTTTTAAAGTCAAAATCTTTTTTATAAGTATGACTGCATAATACTAAGCGGACATGGTCATTATCTTTGAATGTTTCATCAAATACGCGGATAAGCAATTTGGTTCCTTTTCTTTTTTCAAACTTTCCTACGTAAAGAAATTTATAAGCTTTTATTTTCTTTATTTCCTCAATATATGTGCCTTTTATCTGAAATATTTTAGTGTCAACACCCTCAGGAATTATATCGATAGCGTCATCTTTAAAACCATGATTCATCAATACTTCTTTTCCCCATTGGCTGGGAGTCCAGAGCTTATCAGCGCATTCTAATGATGGTAACCAATCGTAAGGTATATGGTTGGACTCAAATACGACGTAACCAATTTTTTGACCAGGACAGGAAGATAAAATTTCCAGACGGTGAATTGAACGAATCGCAATGTTGATAATATCTGTTCTTCTGGGAAGAATTGTTTGATTCAGGTAGTGGATGGAATTATTCAAGCGACTGTCTAATTGCATTTCTGTCTCTAAAACAGGCACAAATCTTTTTAATGCATTGAAAAAAGAACGTGTATGGACATGAAATCCTGTAAATCCATCAAAGTAACCTAAGGCATGGATCAACATGGTTTCAGACTTGAGTGATGTGTTAATCTCTGATTTTTCTTCAATTGTTGACTGCTTTTCGATTAATCGTTCAGTGAGGTTTTTTATGATCGTTGATTGAATTTGTTGGTTATCTGTTAAATGACATGGTCGGAACAGTTTCATTGTCGAATACCAATCTGATTGTTCAGTATTAAGATTCCAATACCAGTTAGGAACAGTGGGTAACATCATCAGTACCTTTTTATACATGGCTCCGGCCAAATGCCCTGCAGGATTATCGGTCGTAAGGATGATATCCATTTCGGCTATTGCGCTGGCAAGATCAGAATAATCATCAATATAGGAAGACAAATCAATTAAATTATCTGAAAATTCAAAAAGATCATCTTGTAAGCGATTAAAATTAATATAAAACAAAGAAATATCATTGTTTTCAAATGATAAAATAATTCTTTTTAGAGTATTTATAAATATATCGTCTGGGTCATCGGAAATAAACCAGGAAAGTCCTATATTCAGTAATCCTTTGTGGTGATGAATGGCTTCTAAAAGAGGGACGTAATCTTTCCTTTTTTGAAGATAAGGCGCCCTTTGTTGAATGTCTTCTTTTTGTATTCCAAGAATATAGGGAATACTTTGTAATGAAAGCTGATAATCAAAAATGTATTGAGATTCACTGTCAAGAACTTTATTATAAAAAAAAATTCGGTCAATGCATGGTAAGTCTACCAATAACCGATACATATCAGGTGGTGATTCAAGAATAACGTTACCACCATATGATTTTACCTGCGATACAAATCGAAGATAAAGAATAAGACCTATGGGGCCATAATCAGAATATAAAAGTAACGTTTTACCGTGAAAAGATTTTCCATCCCAATATGGAATATCATATTGACGTCGCTTTGGGAGATAGTGACAGAATCGACGATATTCAAACAGGGGAAGCCCTTTTGTCCATTGCCCATTTTGAATCATCAACTTCCCCAGTTCATAATTGATTCTTGGATCATTGGGAGAATTTTTTTGGGCTTTTTTATAACAGTCAATCGCTTTTGTCTGATTTCCGCAGTCATGATATACAATACCCAAATTTTGCCAGCTAACAGCAAGATTTATTTGCCTTCTGCACGCTCTTTGCCCATAAAGAATAGATGCAAAACAATTATTTGACTTAAAAAAAAGCGCAGAGAGATTGAGTTCAGATTCCCACATTGTTGAATATGTAGAAAGAATTTTTTGAAAGGCTAAACGTGCCTTGAACTCTTCTTTTTGATTGAGGCTTTGGATGGCATCCTTAAAATATGTTTCAACAACAGGAAAAGGTTTTTGATCGACAATTGAGTATAAATTTTTTTTAATGCGATCCATAACAATTTCCCAATTTTCATTTTGTGCTCGTCTGAATAACAAACAAGTCGGATACCATGGATTGTCTGAACGTCCTAATAGCCATCGCCAATCCGGCTGATCCGGAATAAGTATCCAGACCGGAATTCCCAAAGCGCCTGCCAGATGTGCCACTGATGTATCAACTGTAATTAACAAATCCATCTGGCTCAACCCACAGGCTGTATCATAAAAATCATTCAAAAATTCTGACAAATCAATGACCTGGAGAGAATATTCATTGATTTCTTTTGCTTGAGGCCCTTTTTGAAAACTAAACCATTGAATATTTTTAATGGCAAACAATTGCGCCATTGTTTTCAAGGATACTGAACGAACATGATCATTTTTATTCTCTGGATTTCCCCCCCAGACAATCCCAATACGAATTTGTTGTGAAGATGTTTTTTCTATTAAACGATCAATTTGTTGTGGCGGAGTGGAAAAATTTGGAAAAACATAAGGCGTATCACAAGGGATCGTTGAATGGTCTGTTTTTAACAAATGGGGTAAACTTAATAGAGAACATTGAAAATCAAATTCCGGAACAGAATCTCCCTGAACAATGACCTGGTCCACACCAATGATTGTCTCAAAAAGTCTTGCCTGTTCTTTGCGACATCCAAATATCAGTTTTTCAACCCGTTTGGATATAACGGGCAGATACCTGCAAAAATGAATACTGTCACCAAATCCTTGCTCACTGTATACAAAAAGCGTTTTATCCGAAATATCCTTACCATCCCAAAAAGGTTGCGTAAAACAATCACCCGTAAATGGGCCACGTTTTAACCGCCATTCATATTCTGAGAAGCCATTCATATAATCTCCCGTTAATAACAGGGCAAAGCTCAGGTTGTAATGAGCATCTGAAAAATCCGGTTGAATAGAAATACATTTTCGATAATAATCAATGGCTTCCTCATAGCGATGGCTTTTATAAAAAATATTGCCCAGATTATAATATGTTCCTACAGATGTGGGGTGAATATCAATGGCAATTTTAAAGCATTTGATGGCTGTGTTCGGATCATTCAAATGTCCAAAACACTCTCCCATATTGTTATATGCACCTGATAATTGTGGGTTCGATTGAATGGCAGCCGTGTATTTTTGTATGGCCAACTGAAAATTTCCCTGGTTTTTTAAAGCATTACCCCAATTAAACCAGGCTTTGGCATAATTGGGATTATATTGTGTTGCTTTTTCAAAACAGTGTGATGCCTGATCATATTGCTTGAGACTATTAAACAATATCCCCATGTTATTATATGATATGGTATGATCTGGCTGACGTTGGATAATTTGTTCATAGCAGTGAATCGCTTGTTGAACATTACCCTGGTCTGTCAAATGAATGGCCTGATCAAAAAGATTATCTATATTGTTCGGTATTGTTATCACGACATTACTTTCTTGCTACCCACATAAAAAATTTTTCATGGGCTTTGATGACACGATCATTTTCAAATAAGATGTTATTTTTTTTTAATATTTGATCAACAACCTTATGCTTGAATACCTTATCACAAGCCAACTGATTGGCCAATGAAACAAAATGATCTGTCGTTGTTGCAACAGTATCCATGACATCCATTTGTTTGAAACAACCATAAGCTAAACGATTTCTAAAAAATTGTCCAGGAAGTGTAACAATGGGAACACCTGCAGAAAGCGCTTCTAATGTCGTCGTTCCGCTGCTAAAATTAGGGACATCAATAACAGCATCGGACAGCTGCAAAAAGGGTAGAAACTTTTCAAAAGCCATATTGGGTGAAAAAAGAATTTTCTCTTTATATTTGGGGATACTTCTTGAAAACCGATTGGTTAATTGTTTGGTCAACTCAGGATATTTACTACTAAATAATATGATTCGACCTTTTGGATCATTTTTTAAAATTTTTGAAAAACAAATGTCCATATCAGGATGGATTTTTTGAATACTTTGTGGACAGACATACCAATGGGTATCTGATGGAAAAGAAAAGTCTGATCGTTTTAAAGGTATCGTTTTTTTCGGGCGAAAAAAATAGGTTATAAATGTATTCAGTATCAATAATTGTTCAGTGTAATGTTCCCCAGCGTTTTCGGGTTCCATGAAAACGGATGACAGATAATAATCAATGTTTTTTATTCCTGTTGTTACGGGATGTCCCCAACCAACACACTGGACAGGTGCCAGTCTGGAAAAGGCCAAAAAGTAAATAAACGGATCCATCCCAATTTCAGGATAAAAAAGAATATCCAGTTTTGCGTTGGCAATACATTTTCTTGCTTCAGAAATGTCCCGCTTTAAATATACAATCACGTCCTTAAACTCTGTATGAATATTTGATGACAAAGGACGAATGCCTGTTGGATGAAATATTTTAATATCAAAAAGATCGCGATTGAGATACCTTAGAATCCCATGATAGACTTTACCCACAGGGTGGTTATCCAAAAGATAGGTTGTTACAAAACCGATTTTTATTTTTTCTTTTGAAGAGTGCTGATTTAGGTAAGGTGAATGATAATTAAGCTGTGGGCAGGAACGATAATAAAAGTTAGCAATATCTTTTTGAATTCTTGTATCATTCTGCCCATGATATGCCAATAAAAATTGGGTAATGCCAACTTGCTTAAAAGGATCATCTAATTGAACTGTCTTTTGAACAACAAAGTCAGATAGTATCTTTCGATAATGATGTATGTCCCCGCTTGACTGATAAATGAAAGGTAACGAAAGATAATTTAGTACTATTGGGCCGGGATGAGAAATATTTTGTGCTGCATTTAAAAAATAACTTTGTGCCTGCTGAATGTTACCCTTTACCCGATAAATATGTCCAACATTAATACGTGCCTGACTATGGTCAGGTTCGTATTGAAATAATAGATGATACCATTTTAACGCTTCATTTTCCTGCCCCAGATTTTGGCAGGCAAAAGCCATATCAAAGAGCGTTTCAGTATGATCGGGTATCAAATTCAGAATTTTAGAATAACATCTTTTTGCATCCTCAAAGCGTCCAATAGATTTTAAAATCAACCCCAGTTGAATATAAGTATCTGTATGCGTTGGATCAATTTGAACAACTTGAGCGAACAGTTCTATCGCTTTTTGAAAATCATTGTTTTTTTTATAATAAATTCCAGAATTATAGAGTGTTTCTACCACAATTGTCCATACAAAACGTTTTTCTATTCACCGCATAAGTCTACAAGTTTTGGTATTTTTTATCTTATTGAGATATTTAAGATAAATGCTCATTCCCAGGCTCTACCTAATAATGAGCTATTCTCTCATTATTTCAAATAGAAAGTAAAAGCCAAGAATTGTAGATCTATGCGTTTCTATTATATTGATTGGGTAAAACGATTCCCAGATTATCGACCAACAAATTTCTGAAGACTCCCAATTAATTTTTGACGATCGAGTTTGAGTTGGTAATCATCGATTCCCACTTTTTTACCTTCAATTCGATGCCTTTCTTCGGATAGAGACGTAACAGCGATAACGGGTAATGATGAAAAACGAGAATCTTTTTTAATTTTTTGGGTGAGTTCAAATCCATTCATTCTTGGCATTTCAATATCAGTAACCACAATTGATATTTCTTCATTATGGGTTTGAAGCAGATCCCAGGCAACAGCTCCATCTTCAGCCACAATCACGTTGTAACCTTCATCAGTTAATATAGAACGAACTTGTTCTCTAAAAAATGCAGCATCTTCGGCAAGCAGGATTGTCGGTCGTTCCATTTCTTCATCATCTTTATTCTCAAGCCATTGAGGTTGTATTGTTTTAATAAATCCGTAAATATCAACAATCAAAGTGGTATACTTACCAATGACCATTGATCCAAGTATGCCCGGCTGTTTAAAGACACGATCATCAACATCAACATTGACTTCTGCAGTATCTAAGGGGCCAGTGACCAACAATCCAAATTCTTTACCTGAAATAATAAATACAATAACAATATATGTTCGTTGATCTTCGATTGGTTTGACAGAAGCAACTTCATGCATTGCAAATAATGGTATACTGCCACCCATGTATTGGATAACCTGCCGATCGCCCAGTTTCTCCATTTCTGAAGCTTTAATTCTCTCAATACGAGAAACCAAATTTAATGGTACGGCATATTGTTCTTCTTTAGCAGATCGAAACAATAGAAACAATTCAATATCTCCAACATGAGTCGGCATCACCTGATTCTCTGCCTCATCTTTTGAAGCTATAGAACTCTCAATATTGGTTAATTCTGCTCGTGTTGCAAGATTTCCTACATCCAGAATCAGGGCAACCCGGCCATCTCCTAAAATGGTTGCGCCTGCATATTCTTTACAATTTTTCAGATGACTTCCTAAAGGTTTGACAACAATTTCAACAGAATCATGAAGTTCATCAACAATAAGGCCGTATTTTAAAGGACCTGCTGAAACGACAGCAATATTGACCGCACGTTTGTCATTTGACGACTGGGATTCAATCCCCAGAACATCCGAAAGAGAAAGGACGGGAAGAAGAGTTTCACGAAGTCGAACAACCTTTGCATCTCCAACAATTTCAATTCGCTCTTTTACCTGGTTGGCAGGAATTCTCAGTAATTCATCAAGATTCACCTGAGGTATGGCAAAACGTTCACTGCCAACAGAAACCAGAAGACTGGGGACAATCGCCAGTGTAAGTGGTAATTTTATTCTGAATGTTGAACCTTCACCAACAACCGATTGAACATCAACAACACCGCCCAGTGAATCCAGATTTGATTTGACCACATCCATCCCCACGCCACGCCCGGAAATATCACTGATTTTTTCAGCAGTAGAAAATCCTGGCATAAAAATAAGATTGATCCTGTCTTTTTCTGACATGGCTTCAACCTGATCCTCAGTCAACAGCCCTTTTTCAATTGCTTTATAAGCAAGCCCATCCCCATCAATTCCCTTTCCATCATCAATAATCTCGATATTGATTTGCCCAGCTTCATGAAATGCACGCATCAATACCCGACCAACTTCTTTTTTTCCTGCAGCTCTGCGGTCTTCGGGACTCTCAATCCCATGATCAACTGAATTTCTAACCATGTGCGTTAATGGATCATTAAGCCCCTCAATAATACTTTTATCCAGTTCAACATCTTTACCTTCAATATCAAGTCTGACATCTTTGTTCAGATCTCGAGAAAGATCACGAACGACTCGTGGGAATTTATTAAAAATTTTTCCTATGGGTTGCATTCGAGTTAGCATGATGGCATCTTGAAGTTCCGATGTAACGATATCAATTCGTTGCTTGGCCATATCCAAACCGTGCTCATTACCGGATGCAATGCTCTGAATCAGTTGATTTCTACTTAAAACAAGCTCTCCAGCTAAATTCATTAATGAGTCCAGCAGGCTAATATTCACTCTTAAACTTGTTTCTTTTGTGAATGAGTGATCATCTTTAACCTCTTCTGAATCGCTTTTCTTTTGCGCAGCAATTTTTTTCTGAGGTGGCGGCTTCGGTTTTGCAGGTTTTTGTTCTTTTTGAACAGAAGGCACTGGCTCTTGAATTTGTTGTTCCGGCTGTTTTTCTGATTCAAGAATCACTTCTTGTTGGGGAACTTCATCTTCTTGAATATCGTCTTCATTGTCAGGAATAATATGAATATATTTTTCGTCTAATTCCAAAATACTGCTAATTAAGTCTGGTTCAATGATTGATGCATGAAGAACATAAAAAGGGATTCGATTGATGACTTCTTCATCTAGTGTTCCAACGCTTGCGATATCGACTTTTGATTCAATAAGAATTCCACTTTGCTGAATTTTGGTGATGACATCAAGAGGCGTTTTATTTTTGTAATGCATGTCGTGAATTAAATCATATTCTGCAAGATAAACAAATTTACCACCTTTTCGAGCTTGATTCATATCGAATTCAGAAATCTGAAAAATAAGTCGTCCATTTGGAAGGGCAATATCTGTTGTCCGGTCGACACTTTTTTTATCTTCCTCTGAAAGAGACGTATGTGTCAATTCTTCGAGTGCTGCTACCTGGCTGGAAATATCCATTTCGTTGCTGGTATTTACATTTTCAATCAGCTCGTTAAGACGATCGAAACCATTCAAAAGGATACTAACAACTTCACTTGTGGGAACCATTTCTTTTTCACGAATGAGCCCCAAAACATTTTCCAGTCGATGAGCCAAATCTTTAATACCGTTCAGGCCCATGAATCCCGCACCACCTTTTATAGAATGTGCTGCACGAAATACTTTATTGACTAAATTTTCATCAAGATCATCGCCCATTTTTTCAATGGTCAACAAATCCTTTTCAATATCAGCCAGATGTTCTTCTGACTCTTCTACATAGATTTGTAAGGTTTCGTCATCAATCATCATGGTTCGTATTCCTTTTTAATATTAATAATAAATAATGTTATTCTTATGCCCGTTGTAAGATTTTGGCTTTTTCAGCAATGAAAAAAAATAATGATGGGTCATTTACATGTTCTGTATTAATCAAATTTGCAAATTGATCTGGATATTCAATTGCATGTGCAATCAGAGTATCTTCAACAATACTATACGATAGACAAAAATGCTCATGCTGATCCATCAAAAAAAGAAGCAATGGCAGTTGAAATTCAACATCTATGCGAACGATCTCAAACAAAAGTCTCTGCTGTGTTTTTTGGGTGACATTCTCGATATATGATAAAATCACACGTGCTTTGATAATATCTTTGGCATCAAGACTATCTTTAAAAGCGTCAATCATGTCTTGTTCGTTAATTTCATTTGTCATTTAAAAAAACCTTTATAACATATCTATCTGAAAATTCAATCACTTTTTATTTTTCCCCCAGGCGTTTTTCCAGAAAATAAAAAGGGATTTCACCAGATAATAAAATTGTTTGAACCCATTTCTCCATTGATAATGTTGTTTGGGACCTTAAATCAAGAAAATATTTCAAACCCAAAGAATAACACAATTGATATCCAGGATGCAATGGATATTGACGAACTATTGTATGGGCTCTTTTCTGACTAATTCCAGCAGAGGCTAATAAATCAGCCGCTTCATCAAATGTCATTTTCCCACAATTAATATTTAAATCAATTTTTCCTCGGATAGCACGCCATAGTCGCCGCTTATTGATTAACCAGGTGGCATGCTTTGTATCATAAAAACCCGTTTCAAGCATTAATATTTCACCCAAACAAGCCCACCCCTCATAAAAGAGAGGACTTTCCAGATGTCTACGAATCCATCGTGGTAACAAACTTCTTGATGCATCCAGCAGGTGATGCCCGGGATAGGTTTCATGTGCCGTTAGCATTGGGCTTTCAATATTCACTAATTGTGAATTTCCTTTTTGATTTCGGGTCTCATCAGAAAGAACATAAAATGTTCCCTGGCAATTGTTTTGAAAAGGTGAAAAACTATAACTTGAAGCCGTTCGAATTGTCTTTAAAAAATCTGGCACATACGCGATATTTACACGACACTGATGCTTTAATAATTCGTGAATAAAATTATTTTTTTCACAATGCTTTTTTAATTGTTGTATTTTTGTGGAAAACCAGTCTATCATACTGTTTTTTTCTGGTTTAAAAATTGATTTTTGTGTTAAGGTTAAATGATCAAGTGAGTCTGGATGACTTTTAATCATACTTTCGGTTGTGTAATGAATTTCTTGTTCAAGGAACTCTGAAATGGTACTTAAATCCAAACGTGTTTGCATATGGTTCTTGACAAGATAAGCATAATCAGTAGCAGGAATTAAATAATTCGTTTGGGTCTTCATTTGGCTCAATTTTTGATAAAACTCATCCAATGCTGTTATGGATAATTCTATTTCAGGTATAATGGATAAGCAATCTTTAAAGAATATTCGTGTGTCATTGATCATGTTCAGACCTTGAGTCATGAATAGTACAGGGACATTTTTGAGTGCATCGCCCGCTCTTTTCAAAAATTCAGGCAATGTTGATACCCGTTGATTGAGGTCGTTGTTGTTGCCATATGTCAAAGCCTGTGCAAGACCAATACATGCAATGGTCAAGTGAAATGTTGGTTGACGTTCCCATGGACGAAAATGCTCAAGATGCTCTTGAAGGGTTTGCATCATATTCGTTATTAGATAGGCATCTATCTCTATAGCATTTGATGGCGTTTGGGTGTTTATTATGGTTTGAATGTCTTTATTCCATCGGGATAATTTTTGGCAACATTCTGAAATGGTCTCATTTGAAAAAATGTCCCAACGACTTAATGAATGTTTATCATGAATCACTTGTGGGAAAAACCAGAACTCATCACTTGAACAGGCAATTGGAAACAAAGCTGATAAATAATTAAAAATCATCTTTGTCGTTTGAGATAAAAAGTTATCCTGTTTCGTGTCAGAAAAAGATAGTGTATTTATCATGAAAGAGGCTCCTTCAATTAATGTCAGTCCCCCAATATTTTTTTTCACTATTATTGTGGTCTGTTGTTTAGAATTATTGGGTGGGCTAATTTATCGATGGATAAATATCAGCCCAGTTGTTTTGACAGGCATTGTCAGAATCATTGAAACAATAGCCATTTACAGTTACATTTATCACGTGGATGGCCATTGGCAATCCATTGGGTGGAATAACCACGATATTATTTCAAGAATTTATAACGGTTGTCAATGGTCTTTATTTTTTGGAATTATTGTTTTTCCACTCTTTATTTTTTCAGAGCTAATACTGAATATCCATTTTTTTCAAATGATTCGCATGCCCTTGCCTGAATCTATTTTTGATCAAATCACTTATTTTATTGTCGGTTGTATTATAGGTCCTTTCACCGAAGAAATCGTTTTTCGGGGTGTTGTCTACGGCTATTTCCGTAAATGGGGTATTTTTTTTTATTACCCCAAGTGGGGTATCGCTTTTGCTTGCTGTATCAGTACGATTATTTTTGTAATTTTACATCATCAGGCATCGTTCGTTCCTTTTACCCAAATCATTGGTGGCATTCTTTTTGTACTTTCATATGAATACACAAAACGGATAGTAACACCCATAACGATTCATATTATTGGTAACACAATGATACTACTATTATCATATTTTCCTGTAAATTTATAAAATTTTATTTGGAACTTCGATAAATATTGTGTAAAATAGAAAGTGATCGGTAAGCAATCATTTAAGAATAACTTGAGTATGGGACTTTCAGTTATTCAATTGTGTGTGGTTTCCCAGATCAACTTAATTGAGATCATTACAAATTAGGAGGATGAAATGAAAACCTATAAAAAGGATGAAACTTTCTTTTTGCTACCTGAAACAGACCTTGTTGCCAGCCAAATGGAAGAGATTAGAGACTATTTCATGAAGGAGCTTCGTGAAAATGCTGATGTTGAAAAAGTCAGTTTAGATGCAAAGGGGATTGAAATTGTCGACTCCTTAGGGGTCAATTTAATTATCGGTCTGTATAGACACGTATCCACAGAATCAAAAAAATTTAATGTCATTAACGCTGGCGAAAAATTTATGAAAGTTGCTAATTTTTTTCGATTTTCAACATTGTTTGATATCGAAAAAGCATCCTCTGCTGATTAAAAAATTATGATAATGCATAGATGAAGGTTTTTATGAATACCAATTCTCCTTTCATACTCATTGTGGATGATAATCCATTTAATCGCGAAATGCTTGGTGATATTTTAAACGCAAATAATTGCAAAGCAGATAAAGCGAATAATGGGAAAGAAGCCCTTGATAAAATTGCCATAAATATTTATGACATCATTATCATGGACATGTTGATGCCAGGTCTGGATGGATTTGAAACCACACGGCAAATACGAAAAATGGGACTAACAATACCGGTCATCGCCCATACTTCCATGAGCATGAAAAAAGATCGTCGTCGTTGCATGGAAGCAGGATGTGATGAGTTTCTACCCAAACCCATTGATACAAATAAACTGATGGCGCTAATCAAAAAATTGTCTCACAAGGAGGATAAAGATAATTCTGAAACAGTAACAGCATCATCACCTCAAAACATCCTCCAACCCCCAATTGCAACATTTAATGGTTTACGTTTACTGCTTATTGAAGAAGATAAATTGATCAGAAATCAGTATATTGATGTTCTTGAGCAAATGGGATTTAACGTTACTTTTGTCTCCAATGGCAATGATGCTCTGAATTTTTTGGATAAGCATCCCAAAAAAATTGACTTAATTGTTAGCAATATGTTTACATCCGGAATTGATGGTCTGGGTGTTTTAAATATGACGAAGCGGGAATATCCACATATTCTTGTATTTATCTATGCCGCAAAATTTGATCCTGAAACATTACAATTGATGCTCCAATTGGGCGCAGATGGTATCATCCCTCAATCTGATTTTGAAAACTCAATTGGCAATATTATTCATGCGGCAATTTCTCAATCATCCCACAAACATTCAAGAATTAGCCATGCAAACACTGCATTTCAGGTTCGAAAATCACAGGCTCGTTTGACACAATTTGGGTGTCCAACTCCCTGCCCTTTTATTGATATGGCTTTTTCAACGTTACACGATGCTGGTGGCGATATGGCACAATGCCGCCGGTTTAACCGGGATGGACGATGTGGCGTTGTTCTGGCAGATGTTTCGGGCCATGATATTTTAAGTTCTTATATCAGTGCTGTTTTTTTAGGCATACTGTCGTCATTATGGAACACTCATCAGGAACCCCTCTCTTTACTAAAAGTGATTAATGCTGAACTTTTGAAAATGGAAGAAGTGAATTATCATGTTTGCACAACTGTTTTATTGTGGGACCAAAAACGATCGCGCCTTGAAATAGCTACTGCTGGTAATCCAGGCCCTTTTGTTGTCCATAGAAATAATGGCCAGTTTATATTTGACTATTCCGAAGGTGGTGGAATATGCCTTGGCCTGCTCGATAGAGAAGATTTGTACACTTTTCAAAAAATTACTTTAAAAGAAGATTCTGTTTTGTTTTTGTTTTCTGATGGAATGTCATCCAAAAAACTAAAAACAACTATCAAACAGCAAAAGAAATTGATCATGAATTCTGACGAAAAAAAGATTTGCCGCCGAGTGTTGGATTCATATATGGATCAATGGTCCCAAAACGATGATATGATTCTTCTGAGTCTTCAACCAAATGAAAAACAGACAGAAGATAGCTTACACTATTCATTCAATTCAGATTACAATGAAGTCGATACCGCTTGTAAATGGATTACAGAGCAATTATTTAAACATTCGCCTGATATTGAGATGGACATGATCATGTTGTCAATCCGAGAAGCTTTGTTGAATGCCGTTGAACATGGTAATAATTACAATGCCAACGCTCTTGTCGATGTATCATTATCGATAAAAAATTCAGAGTTGACAGTCCATATTTCAGACCAGGGTTCTGGATTTAATCTCAACGAAAAACTATCCGACAGTCAAAATGAGAGTGGCTTTCAAATTGGTAAACGCGGGTTGAAAATTATACATGCATTTGCGGATAAAATTGAAATAAATGGCGGTACAACGACATTAACCTTTAATATGGAATAATATCGAAATAAACTGTTATCACTTATGGTGTTATATATCGAAAAGACTGAGCTGCTGAGGACAGCTTTCCCTTTTTTTCGTTTTTTTCTGTTCAGCGATCTTTCTATTAATTTCCAAACGACGCGCCTTTTTCTGTTGCAATTTTTCATCTTCCAGTCGCTTTTGTTCGGCCACAAAGTGATTAATCTCCGCAGATTCTTCTTCGCTTGCAATCTCGACCACATTTTTTTTAGCCAACATTTCCTTTGCAGTGCTATTATTTCTTCTTAAAGCATTATGCCTCTCAAAAAAAGTGGTCATATCCATAATATCTGAGTTGTTATATTCTGGCTGCCCGATTCGTATATTGCAGGTTTTTGTGATCTGTTCGCTTGCCGTTTCGACCACATTTTTTTTAGCCAACATTTCCTTTGCAGTGCTATTATTTCTTCTTAAAGCATTATGCCTCTCAAAAAAAGTGGTCATATCCATAATATCTGAGTTGCTATATTCTGGCTGCCCGATTCGTATATTGCAAATTTTTGTGATCTGTTTCGCTTTATTGCTTATCGTTTTTATATTCGTTTGAAAGAAATCGCAGAGAGCACCTAATGTGATATAGTAGCCGTCCGGATTATTTTGATCACAAAGAAAGTTCAATTTCGCAATCACGTAAATGAGGGATGCTGCCCAGATTTCATTTTTTCCTTTATTCATGTTGAGGCTTTTATTACGACTGGCAGCATCCCATAAATTCAGTATATATGTCTTGTACATTTTATTCAGATTTGCATCACAATAATCTAAAATCAATTCTTTAACGGCTTCTTTTTTTTGTTTGTTGTTTTCGGTAGACATGGGTTTATCCTGACATTAGATAATAAACAATATGAAAGGTCTTAAAATTACAGTATTGAAAAAGAATATTTGTATCCTGTAATGGAAGAAAAAAGCATAAAAACATAGACGTCCCCCCAAATTTCCCAGGGGCGAACCCGTCATTGTGACGGGTTCGTTTTTCTTGGGGCTTTTTGAGGGCTGTAAAGAATAGGGCAATGATTCGTAGTCTATCATGTATGATTATGTCGATTCTTAACGATGTTATAAAATAGCGCCTCTTCATTGCCTATTTTAATCATTTCAAATATTTGATCACGTTTTTCATTTTTTCCCATCCGTTCATAGACAAGTCCTAACAAGAACAAGACATCATCCTTAAGCAGCCCATCCGGAGAAAAAGCATCTCTTTCCAATATTGTAAGCGCTTTTTCATAATCTTGATTGGCAACATATGCATATCCAAGATTATATTGAAGTAAGGGATAAAAAGAGGAAGATTTATCAAAAAAATTCATCGCCTTTTCATAAAGTTCGATGGCTTTGTTATAACGACCAGCATCATAACAAATGTTTGCATACATAATGTAAGCCATTTTACCAGACACTGTTTTTCCATAGTCATTTAAAGTCTCCTCAAAGGCCGGCTGTGCTGTTGTATAGGCAGCCTCAATATTTTGAGGATCAGTTGCAAGTGTTTGATAATATGCATCTTTAGCTTCTGAAAATTTTATAGCACCTTTATTTTCAGATGATATCCCCAAGGCACGAATACCAAGAACAATAAGGGCAATTAGAATTATTCCTCCCAATCCGATCATTACATATTGGAAATTATCCATCGCATAGTTAAATAATCTTCTTGAAAAAACAAGAAACTCATCGGGTTCTTTTAGTAATTGTTTACGTGTAATTTTTTTCTTTTTAGCCATTTGATAAATCCTTTACTATTATTTTGGTATAGCAGTCATTAGAGATGAACAGTATGGAATAATCTTTAATGACTTTCAATATTTTTGTCATAACATAAGATATTTTTCAAGAAAAGCATTCTTTTTTATTTGTACAATCCAAATTCAGATCATAATAAAAGTATTTTTGTCAACCATTATTGGAAACGAGCCCTATGGATTGAATCTTTCTCCAACAAATTGTAAAATAAAAATGATATCTGCAAGCATTGCTTTTTCTGTTCCCATATTGGCCAATTGATCTAATCCTGTAACAAGGTCAATCATATCAATTGTTCCATCATTATTTTTATCTGGATCAATCTCAAAGGTTGTATTTTCACCTCCAATCAAGAATACAATTTTTGCACTTTCTGAACTCAAATAACCATCACTTACCTGATAAGTTAATGAATCCACGCCGGTGTCTGTTGGAAGATAACTAAACTGTGTACCATATTTGTTAAATTGTCCTTTTTTCGGCGGGTCAGTGACATAAATGATATGGCTGTCCTGATAATCTGGATCAATAATGGAAAATGACTGATTTGTTGATTGATAAATGGTTGTATGTATAACATCATTTTGGGCTAAAGGTGGATCGTTTACCCCATAAATCGTCAGGTTTACTGTTGCCTGATTTGATGTTTTACGACCATCGCTGACTGTAAATGTGAATGTATCTGAACCATTTTCATTGGATGTGGGAACATAAGTAAAACGTCCATCATTTAGAATGCTGACACTACCTTTGTAGGGAAGACGGACAATTTTGTATGTTAAGGGATCATTGTCTGGATCATTGGCCTTAAAATTAGCGGTAACCGATTGATCTTCCATTGTAGAAACATTTGTATTGATTGCATAGGGTTGATCGTTAACATCAATAATTTCGATTTGAATCATGGCCTGATCAGAACGATCTTTGCCATCATAAACGGAAAACATAAATGAATCCATGCCTGTCATATCTGCATAGGGAGTATACACATAGGTTCCGGATTCAGCATCAATGATTTCTACATGCCCCTTAAAACCATCCTGATCAATCAAAAAAGTTAAATCATCACCATCGATATCAGTGCCTTTTAATTTACTGGTGACGACTTGATCTTCATTGATAATCAGGGAATCATTTTCTGCAATGGGTATGTCGTTTACTGCCTGAACTGAGATTAGTATTCGACCACTATTGGATGTTGCGCCTAATGGATCAATGGCCTGAAATGTAAATTGATCCATGCCAAAATAATTTTGATTTGGAAAATACATAAATGATCCTGTTCTGGGATTACTGATACTGGCTTTTCCATGTTCAGCCTGATTTTGAATTTGAAATATCAATTCATCACCATCAATATCGGTTGCATTTAATTGCCCTATAAGGTCAGTATCTTCAGGAGTTGTAAACATGCTGTCATATGCAACAGGAATATCGTTGACCATTTGAATAACAATTGTCACCGCTGATGCTACAGAATTAACCATTCCATCACTAACAAAAAAAATCAGGGTGTCGGTTCCATTGGCATTGTTATCAGGGGTGTAAACAAACTCACCTGTGTTTTGATTGGTTATTTGAGCGGTACCCTTGCTGGCATTCACCAATAATTGATAGGTAAGCGGATCATCATCAATATCAATAGCGGGCAAATAATCTGTAAGGATTTCATTTTCCTTTAAATAGTAAGTCGCTGACTGCGATAGTGGCATATCATTAACTGGTGAAATGATAATCGTAATACATGCAGGTTCTGAATGGTCTGTTATGTCATTTGCTGTAAAACAAAAGTGATCGTTACCAAAACGATTGGGTTGTGGTGTATAACTAAAATGTCCAGTTTCCTGAGAAAAGATATCTAAAATCCCTATCTCTGGTGGAACTGAAATCGCAAACGTTATGGTGTCACTTTCAAGGTCGCTGCCATGAAGCTGACCCGAAACAGATCGATCTTCCAAAACGCTAAACGTATTACTTTCAGCAACAGGTGCATCATTAACCGGATGAACAGTGATCGTTACCCACGCCATTCCAGATTGCGTTGTTCCATCATTGGCAACAAATGAAAAACGATCTGTTCCCCAAAAATTGTGTGATGGGCTGTACGATGCAATACCATTTGGACTAATGGACAATGAGCCATGCTGAGGTAAGGCAACGGCAGAAAATGTTAGTTGATCTAAATCAATATCAGATGCTGCCAGATACCACTTGTCAGAATGATCTTCTAAGATGGAAACATCTTTGTTTTGAGCCATCGGTGGATCGTTAACCGGTTCAATTGAAATAATAATTTCTCCAAAATTCGAATCCGCCTGTCCATCAAATGCTTTGAATATAAACACATCAGTACCATTGTAATTGTGAAGAGGGGTATAAAAAAAGTATCCATCTGGTTGTAAAACAATCGTTCCAGGCCCTTGAAGTGCAACAATAGAATAGACCAGAGGATCATTATCCAGATCAGAACCAACCACACGACCTGTTGCAAAAGAGTCTTCCGGAATAGACAATTCTTGAGAGTCAACCACTGGAAGATCATTTACAGGTGTTATATTGA
>Ga0272440_1000932_pt1 | contig 24371 bp, 17 predicted proteins | sample SSMMMBAug17_FD_192440 | JGI IMG/M metagenome (GOLD analysis project Ga0272440, IMG submission 192440) | Marine sediment archaeal communities from Little Sippewissett salt marsh, Falmouth, MA, United States - SSM-MMB-Aug17 | ecosystem: Environmental > Aquatic > Marine > Wetlands > Sediment ...
CTTGTGTTCGCCCTCGAACGAATAACGCATTCGTTCCTATGAACGATGGGCGAACATAAGGTTCGCCCCTACATTGGACTTGTAAATAAGAAAATGAGGAACTTATTTTTCAACCATTCCTTATGAAAAAAGGAGATTGACATGGATAATTCTAAGCAACAAGATTGTACAGAAAAAAAAGCAACCTCTGAAAAAGTGGCATTAACTACAATACAAAACAATTCAATAATTGATGAAAAAAATATCTCAGATGATGATTCAAGTGAGAATCCTTCAGAAAATATCTACACTGATGAACAACCCGAACAGAATCATAGCAATCATACAACTGAAAATGTCAATACTATCAATAAAGAAAATAATGAGAATAGTACCTTGAAAACAACAAATTTTGATCAACTGTATTTAAATATAATTAACGCGATAAAAGAAGGTTTCTCAAATTCTGATAATAAGCTGGGCGATATTCATAATCAAATATATAGCCTAAATAATACGATACAAAATACCTCTGAAAAAATTTCATATTTACCGCGTCAAATTAGAATGATGAACAATAAAATTGGGGGTTTAAACAGTTCTATTAGTGAATCCAGAGTAAAATCTCTTCTACACAGTATTTTAAGTATATATGATTTACTTAACCAAATACTTAAATCATTATCAAAAAATAGTATAGAGCAAATTGATCATAAGCGTAATTATGAAGTATTACTTACACAATTAAGCCAAACGCTTATGGATAATGGATTGACAGAAATTTTAGCCATTGATAGCTTTGATCCTACATTACATCGAGCAGTAGAAAGTAAGCCTTGTGATGATCCTGAAAAGGATAACAAGATTTTAGAAGTGGTAAGACCTGGCTTTAAAACTGAACAATCAACGCTTCGTTATTCTGAAGTCATTATCTACAAATATATTCAAGAAAAAAAGATAGACAGTAACAATAATACAGATAACATGTAATCTTCAACCATATAAAAACCAAAAATAAGGGGAAAAAAATGGGTATACGTTGCGGTATAGATTTAGGGACGACATTTTCAGCAATTACATATTTTGATTCATATAATAACAGAATAGAAAAAATTGACCTTGAGCATGCTGATGGCGGAAACATTATGCATTCAATGGTCTACTATCCAGGTAATGGTCAAGAACCTGTGGTTGGATCCACTGCATATAACACAATAGGGCAGTACCCTGAAAAGGTTATCAAAGGAATAAAAAGATCAATGGGTATGGATTATAAAACGTCACCTATTGAAGGAAAAGAATATTCACCACAGGAAGTGTCATCTGAAATTTTAAAAGCAATTACTGAAGATGCAAATATATATTTAGGTGAACCAGTGAAAAGTGTTGTTATTACAGTACCTGCCTACTTTGGAGATAGAGAACGCGCTGCAACAGAAGAGGCTGCAAAATTAGCAGACCTAGATGTAATATGTTTATTACCAGAGCCCCATGCAGCAGCTCTTGCATATTCAATTCAAAAAGCAACTGATATCAATGATCGGTATCTTTTAATATATGATTTAGGTGGCGGAACTTTTGATGTCACCCTTATTCATGCAACAACCTCAACAGATTCGAATAGCCCGCTTGATTTAAATATTGAAACATTATGTAAGGATGGTAATGCCTCTCTTGGTGGCTTGGACTGGGATAAGATTTTAATGGAAATAGTTGCAGATAAAGTTATGCAATCATTTGGTGATGATGTCAGACAAGATCCTAAAAATGAAGCGATCCTCATTGAAAACTGTGAAAAAGCCAAGCGAATTCTGTCAAGAGCACCAGATGTTAATATCATTGCTGATTTAAAAGGCACACAAGTTCAAGTGACCTTATCTGAATTTGAAGACAACTCCAGTAACTTATTAATTCAAACTCAGGATTTACTTGAAGTCGTTCTTGAAAAAGCAGAAAAAGAAAAACAAATATCAAAAGATCAAATTGATGTTCTTCTTGTAGGCGGCTCAACTCGTATGCCGATGATACCCAGAATGATTGAAAGTGTTATGGGTAAACCACCTTTAAGATATAGTAATCCTGAACTTTTGGTTTCAATGGGAGCTGCTTACTGGGCTCACTTAAATCAAAAAGAGTCTAAAATTACTGTTCCTATTAAAGATTTGGATGGAGGAATCGAAGAAAAAGAATTGGTTGTTTCTGATGGAGGCTTAACCGATATTTCTTTTTACTCTGTTGGAATTGAAGCAATGAAACCGGATGGTCAGGGAGGGTGGCAAAAACAAATATCAGTCATTATTCCAGAAGGTTCATCATATGCTGAAGAGTTCGGTAAAGATTTTCAAACAACTCAGGATGATATGCCTGAAATACGCATAAAACTCTATAAGGCAGATTCAACAATTATTGAGGAATGCGAATATCTAGCCACTTTTACTATTATTGTGCCACCCGGCTTAAAAAAAGGAACCGGGGTGAATATTAAACTAGGATATGATGAAAGTGGTATTATCAGAGGAAAAGCAACTGTGGCAACCGGAGAGCAAGTTGATATTACTTATGATCGTACGAATCAATAACGTTCTTTATTAGGAATTCTGTAATGGCATCTCAAAACAAAAAGGCTTTAAATAAAAGTCCACAAGAAGTTATTCGTTTTTTTCAATTAATAAACTTAAAAATATGTGATGATGCTCAAAAAATTAAGAATGAGATTATAAACAATAGAGCCCGCATATTAAAAATGAAAAATGCTACTGATCCAAGAGATAGAATCAAGGGTGAGGAATGGTTTCAAATAAGGACTGAGGTTGAAAAAAATCAACAAGCTGTTTTAAATATTGTTTATGAATATTTTCAAAGACTTGCAGAGACTTCTCTAAAAGGCGCTATTGCATCAGGTCTTAAAAAACTGACAAAACCATTAATGGATGACCTCATTACCATAGGTGAAGAAGATTGCCTTCTGGATAATCAATTAGCCCATAAATTTGTTGAAGATTTTATGAACGAAAAAGGACTTGTTCGTGATAAATCTCTGGTTTCTCCAAACCTGATTCAAAATTTTCAAGCACAAAGTGACCTGAATCAAATTAAACTGAGTTGGGTGTGGCCTTCAGATAAATGTGATCAAATAGAAATATATCGTGGAGAAATCTTACAAAATGGAAATATCCAGATTGAAAAAATGCCTTTATATAAAGGTCATGACAAAAAGTATGTTGATACATTTACTAAACCAGGAACAAGCTACACATATAGAGCATTCTCAATATACATGGATGTAAAAAGTGATACCTATACTGAAACAGGAAAACCTGTATGGTGTATGTGTGAAGTAACTGAAGCAAAATCAGAATTCAAAAACAACCAGGTTCATTTGAGTTGGAAAACGCCTTTGAATAAAACAAAAGTTTATATTTTCAGAAAACAAGGAGTTGCTCCTTCAATTAGGTATAAAGACGCGAATATCATTGCTGCAGATTCATCAACAAAAATTGTTTATCAAGGAATTGCTCAACTATATAAAGATACAAACATTGTCGAAGGTCAACATTATTTTTATAGTATCATATCGCAATTTGGGACAGGAGCTTTTACAAAAGGTGTAAATATCCAGATGAATATTCCCGGTTCGCCGCCTTCAGTTAAATCATTAAAAGCATATCGTGCGAAAAGCAAAGGAAAAGAATTAGTTATCCTGGAATGGGATGCGATTCCCGGAGGCAGAATTGTTGATTATATTGTTGTAAAAAATGAAGGTGATATTCCACCTGAATCTGTTGAACAAGGCCAAATTATTTATCAAGCAAAACAACTCAAGTTTTATGATCGTCATGTAAAAGCTGGGATAAAATATTCATATAGTCTATTTACGTTTGCAGGCGGTATGTATAGTCGAAGAGGGGCAAACTCAAAACCTGTGTATATCATTTCTGATGTTGAAAACTTGAAAGCAATACCCGGTGATAAAACAATCGAATTAGAATGGACGTTACCTCCCAATGTCAGTCGCGTTATTGTTCGAAGAAGCATGGAAGAGCTTGAAAATCATAAAGATGGTGCTTTAATTAAAGATTGTGGAAATGGTTATGCAAAAGATGATGGACTTCAAAATGAAAAACTTTATCATTACCTTGTGTGTTGTGTATACACATTCGATGGCGGAAAAGTTTTTGTGTCAAAAGGAAAGCGAATCAGCGGAGTACCTTTCGAACAACCTATTGCAGTTCTAAAATTTATTGTTCAAACGAAAGGAAATTCAGTACTTTGTTCATGGCCAAAAATGGAGTATAATGGTAAAATAATGGTCTGGCGTACAAGTCGTCCTCATAACTTACCTACTGGAAGTTATATCAATTATACAGAATTACATAACAAGCTAAAACAAATCAATGGAGAAAAAATTCCCACCAATCATGATGCAACTGCAATTGATATTAAACCTGATGCTTCAAACGCTTTTTATAGTGTTTTTACTGTTTCAGGTCAAAATATGGCTGTAATTGGAAAGATTGGATCCTGTGTCGTGTTATCAGATGTAAGTAATTTGAAAATACAGGCAGCCAATAAAGAAGTTACATTAAGATGGATTTGGCCTGAACAATTCAATAATGTTCTGGTGGTTAGAAAATTTAATGATTGGCCCACTGGTCCAGAAGATTCTAAGGCTATTAGTGAAAACGTTACTAAAACAAAATACTTTGAGGATGGCCAAAAATTTGTTCAAACCCTACAAAAACATGGAAAATATTATTATGTTCTTTATACACAAAAATCAATAGATTCTAAGTTATTTTATTCTTTAGGTAAAACACAAGAATGTCGCGCAAATTTGTTGCTAGAAAAGCAAATGATTATTTTTTTAGATTTATCAAAACCAAAAGGATTTTTTAATAAAAATAAGCTATTAATTAAATGGGATATTGAAGATGCATATCAATCTTTTCTTGGTTTTGTGTTAGTTGCGAATAATGAAATGATTCCAACATCTTTAGAAGATGGCATTGAACTATTTAAATGGATTCCAGAAAATGATATCAGTCAAGATAGTTATCATCAATTGATTTCTTTACAACCAGTTATTGATAAAGGATGGAATTCTTTTTATTGCAAAGCGTTTGTATGTGAAAAAAATCAAAAATTCGCCACTCTCATTGTCCAAGCAAATGTATGTAATACCATATTAAGCTCCGGTGATGTTGAGACCAATAAAAGTGAATCTAAAAAGAAAGTTCAATTTTATCCACCAGAAAATATAATATGTCCAATATGTTTTGAGCGCTTTAAAACATCACAAATGTTATTTCGATCAGAAGAAGGAGGGGATCCTAAAAAAGGAAAATTTTCGACCATTGATAAGTGGCTTAAACAGCCACCTCATCCGCCCAGAGATAAAAGAGGAAGAAGATTAACTCAAAAGCTTTGCCCTAACAAGGATATCCTTCCATTTACTGCAGGAAAACAAGACAGCATAATTATTGGTATAATTGGGGCGAAATACAGTGGTAAAAGCCATTATATCGCTTCACTAGTTCATCAGTTAGAGGGACAGGTTGGGAAAAATTTCCACGCTGCACTTTTACCTGTTACTGAAACGACTCAACAACGCTACAAAAACGAATTTTATGAACCATTATTTAGAAATAACCTGGAGTTACCTGTAACTATTGGTACGCCCGAACCACTATTATACGATATGAGTGTAAAAAAAAATAAGAAACAATTATCAGTGACTATGGCATTTTACGATACAGCCGGAGAAAATTTCAATAATCAAGAAGAAGTTCAACGAATGCTTAAATATTTAAGAGTTGCATCTGGAATAATTTTTCTGATTGATCCTTTGCAGTTTCCTATTGTTAGAGATTCCCTTCCTGATTCTGTTCCTCTACCAGATCAAGACCAAATGGAAGATTCTAAAGAAATTATCAGCCGCGTATTAAAAGAACTTGAAAATGGAAAAGTGGTTGAAAGTACAGAAAAACTTCAGACACCAGTTGCGGTTGTTTTGACTAAATGTGATGTATTAAAAGATCATGGCCTGGTTGACTCTAATTGCCTTTGGAATAGCAATCAAGGGCATATAGATTATTATAATTATAAATATCACAATGATATGAATGGGTTTATGGGTGAATATCTAATGAAATGGAATTTAGCATCATACAATGCTGTTACAACAAGATTTGTACAACATGCATTTTTCGGCGTTTCTGCAACAGGGTGTGCATCAGACAAAACTACACGTCAATATCAATATATTAAGCCATTTCGTGTTGAAGATCCAGTTCTATGGTTACTTGCAGAACTTGGGGTTATAGAACATCGGTACAAGTGGTAATATTAAATTAACTGAAAAATAAGAGTTAGTGTCTGACAGATTGTCGTTTTTGGAAAAATAAAGAATAATTAAGGCATCGCCCTTTTTAGATGATAATAAGAAAGGAATTAACACATGCCAATAGAGCAATTCTTATATACAGACTGTCCAAAAGGAAAGGGATTTGATCCATACCATGCAGGATACCAAATTAAGGCATGTTCTCCTGGAATTGATGATCAATTAAAACAAAAATTAGCGAATATCTGTAAACATCATGGGGAAACTGTATACAGGCATGCCCCCAAATCTGCTCTTGACAGAGAAATCACATGGCGAACGAAAGAAGGGGGAAACCCTACAATTAAAATGCCTGATGACGTATTAGATCATTTTCCAGTAATATGGAGTTATAGTCAACTATCAGATCATTTATATACATTTATCAGAACAAATTATGCAGGTTGGACACATGACAATCGACCTGGTAATTTTTTAGCACATGCATTCATATTTTCTCCAGAGGATTTGTCATGTGTTAATATGAACCCTTTATTATTAATCAAATCAGATATTTTTATTACAGACATTTCAGAAGATTTTACTCAATTAGAGACTTTGACAAAATTCAACCCTACACCCATTTCGAAGAATATATCTGTTGATCCTTTACCAGAAGTATTTAGAGATAAACTGTCAGATATGTTATCCGTTTTGTTATCTGATAATAGAAAACAAAGGCCACTTGTTATCTGTATCAAAGATTATAGCCAATCGTTATTATTAACTGAGTTATTACTGAAAATGATCATTCCTTCAGAAAGGTACAAAATAACATTTTCTACATTTGAGAGTAATCGTCATTGGTTACCACAGCATATGGAAGAAAACAAATCACAGGTGAAATCTGCTCATGATATTTGCTTTTTATTGAGCAATGATAATCGTTCATTTCAACTCTACTCAGATGATTATTCATCCAAGTTTTCAGTTTTTAATTTTGTAGCAAATGAATTTAGTAAAACTTTGGATACCACAGAATATGCAAGTTTTGCTGCAAACTCATTTATAAAAGGAGATCATGAAAAACTAGTAAAATATCATGCGTTTCTACTTGATGTTAAAGAAGACTCTAATGTTGATTCATGGGATTTATTTATCCCTTTACTAGATGTTATTCTAAAAAAGAATAATGATAATGATAATGATAATGATACTCCTGTATTCGCATTAAATAAATTTTCACAAGTGAACTTAAGCATGGCACAATCACAAATCATTCTTCATTTATTTCTGCCATATATTCAAAATTTTGCTAAAAATGATAATGCGCAAACTTTAGAAAAAATGCAAAATAGTATGTCTGATATCATTAACGCACTAAATTATGATTCATCATCGTTTTCAAAAAATCAATATTTAAAACAGATAGATGGAATTGCTCGAAAGTTATATGCAAAGGGTAATATCAGATCTATGCTTGCAGTTGCTAAACTTTGTGGGCATATTGGAGAGGAAAAAGTTGTACAAATTGTAATTGAGGATTTAAGACAAGCGCATTTTAAACCTGTTATACCATCTCATATGGATGATATAACAGTTTTATTAGAAACTCTCATAAGCATTGCCAATCAGATGGTCCAAAGTCGTACATCTGATATTGAATATTTTCCATCTATAATCGTTTATGCTATGGCATGTTCTGAAAATATGAATCATTTTCAACACCATTGGCAAAATACATATCAAGGATTGATCAGCCAATATCTTGATATTAAGAATAAAAAATATGATAATGTAACGTTCTTAAATATAATAAGAAAAGCAGTTAATGAAAACGATTATCCTCAAAATAGTTTTTGGCTGATCTTAAAACAATTTCAATACAAAGCAATGGAAAATAATGAGATATTTAATGACCTTGTTAAATATTTAAAAAAACTGGATTATAGTGGTGAACCAGATCAAAATGCAAACGAATTGCTAAAAATAGCCACTGCAAAATTAAAAGAACCTGCTTCGAAAATATACACCTTTGCAATAATGGCAGAAGAATCAAAAATGAAGTATATCGTATTTATAAAAGAATATGTCAAAGGCATAAAAAAAATAACTAAAATGGATAAAGATAGGATAAGGAATAAATTAAAGAAGAATGAAAAATATATGATTTTAGCATATGATTTTGTTGAATCAATATTGCCCTGGAATGGTTCAAAAAGTGATGACGAATTTGTTTCCTGGGATGATTTAATGGGCTCAACTGACTTTATGGAACAAGTTTTACTGATAACAAGTGACAGATTAATTACAAAAAATAGTTATACTTATATTTTTCCATTAGCAAGCAGATTAATTGAAAAATGTGGCAATAAATTTCAAAATGCAACCGCATTTCAAAAGTTTTGCTTCAACGCAATAAAAGTAATTCCTTTAATGCCAATACATGAAAAATATATTGATAATTTTTTTATTCATAAAAAATATTTACCAACAGAAACTCAGGAAAAACTTGAGTTATTGGTCTTTTTAAGAGATATTCACACCAATAAATTGCAGCTTAAATATTCCGAATTTCCATTAACAGACAATGTATGGACAAACATTATTCCATCCTACCCTGATCAATACAAAAAAGGATTAATTCTGCAATGCTTAAATCCTTTCATACATTCTGGTATTCAAGATCAAAACCAGGCAAAAGAAATAGTGAACATCTTAAAGCACGTAAATATAAAAACACCTATATTAATTTCATATTATATTAATAGCTTATTTAATATAGAAAACCAGCCAAAGATTATAATACAAATTGCACTTGTTTTTTCAAGTTTTGTTTTTAATAACGATGATAATAAAGACTTCTGGATAGATATCACGTACGAACTAATTAAAAGATTTGATAAGCGAGTTCATAAATTATTTAAAAAGGAATTTCATAAAGTATACAAAGAAAAAGGCAAACAAGTGTGTGAACAATGTCTCGATCAAATTTTAAAAATTGAGCCAGAAGAGAATAAAAACAAAAGCGCCTGGAATAAACTTAAAATTTATTTAAAACAAGTAACAAGTGATTAATTTAATGCTATAATCAATTTTGTTTTATTAGCGGATTATTTTATTGAATCAAGTCATATATTTATTATTACTTTTCATTTTTTTAAATAGTTTTAGTTTGTCTTATCCTAAATCAATTGATCATAAAAATTCTGAAATGCGACCTAATGCTTCTGAAACATTAGGTGAATTAAATATTTCAAGAGAAATTAAGTCACTGGTAAAAGCATTAAGTGATAAAAACAAGAATGTTAGAGAAAAAGCTGCGGAGACATTAGGCAAGCTAAAAGATATTAGAGCGGTTGTACCTCTTATAAAATCATTAAGTGATGAAAATGTATTTGTCAAAATGGCATCAGAAAACTCATTAAAAAAAATAAAAGATCCTAGAGCAGTTGTTCCACTTAGTAGAGCATTAGATGATAAAGATTTATACACCAGAATAGTATCAGCAAATATTTTAGGAGACTTAACAGATGTCAGAGCAGTTGATCCACTAATAAAGGCATTAGCTGATGATTCAACTTTTGTCAGAATAGCAGCAACGAAATCATTGGGAAAGCTAAAAGATTGCAGAGCAGTTGATCCGCTTATAGAGACATTAGAAGATACAAATACAAATCTAAGAGAAGCAGCTGTTGAATCATTAGGAAAACTAAAAGATATTAGAGCTGTTGACCCATTAATTAAGGCGTTATCAGATAAATCTCCTAATGTCAGAGCAGCAGCCGCGAAATATTTAGCAAAAGATATTAGAACAGTTGAGCCACTTATTAAGGCACTCGCCGATAAATCTTTTTTTGTAAGAGCATCAGCAGTTGCATTACTAGGAGAACTAAAAGATATCAGAGCTGTTGAGCAAATAGTAAAGTTACTGAAAAATAAAGAAATAATAAAGCAGTTAAATGATGAAGATATAGATATTGTAAACATATGTTCAATATCACTTAATAAAATATTGATTGATTTCGTTCATAACCATTCATTTTATTCTATTTATCTTTATTTTTTTAAATATGGATTACATCCCGATATTGTTCGTATTTATTATTTAATTAGTCACTCCATTTCTTCAGATAATACAAGTTCAAATGAATCTATGATTCTTAATGTAAGAATACTAATATCTACTGTTCTTATGCTACTTCCACAAACACTACTATTCTTTTTTTTGATTGGTAGTTTTCCCGCATATTTTATTTTAATTAATCTTAATAAGAATTATATATTAAATGATTTTTTTTATACTTATGCTATAATTGTACTTTCAGAAATATGTGGAACTTTTTTAGGGAGTATTCTTATAGTAATTTTTAAGAATGAGTTATTGTTAATTCCTATTAAAAATGATTATAGCCTGGAAATAACTTTCATTATTTCAGTGGGTTTTTATACTGTTTTATTCGCACTCCCAATTATATATTCAATTATAAAAGAAAATAAAAAATGGCGATCTATTTGTATTGAAACATCTAAAATAATGTGTAAAACTTGTTGTTCTCACTTGATATATAATCGCAAAGAACTACCTTTACTTGTACGTTGGACAAATCGAACAATAGCTACTGAAAAAAAAATATTGCATGGTCAAATGCATGAATACTTTTTCTGCATTAAATGTGGCAAACATTTTGTTTACACTAATTTAGAACAAAACTTTGAAACAAATATTGATAAAATTATTGGAGTTATTGGAAAGGATATTCATAATTATGAAATCGAAGTCAATGGTGACAATAGAATCATTTATCTTAATATGATCCAAAACAAAAAATTAAGAATGGCCGATATTGATATGCTTGAAATATATATAACGAATAAAAGCAACTTAGATTATAATGAAATTTGCATGCAGATTACCCGAAGAATTCTAACCTATTCATCAAGAACAAAACGTCAAAAAGAAATCCCTGTTCGAATAAGCCGTATAGCAGAAAAAGCATTATTAAAGGATAACACCATTAAGGTATTGGAGAATTATTTTAAAAACATTCAATATTTTGTTGAGTGATTGGGTTTGAAAAATCCACTAGAAAACCACCTCAAGTGTTTATCGACAATTTTTCATCTATTTTTTGATATGGTTTAAAATTTGCAATACCATTTAAATCAATAATTAGATTAACTCTGTCAAAAATTCACGAAAAAAAACAATAATAAAGGAAAATAATTGTCATGTCTATTAGCAATAATGAACAGTCATCATCAGATGCCAGGCAAAAAAATGATAGCGATCAATGGCTTGATGAGCAGGATCATTTTTTGCTGAAGCGTATCTTAAAATATGAAATGGCCACACAAGAAGAAATCCAAAAAGGACTTGCGATTTATTATCAATTGAAAAAAGAAAAGCAGGCCATTCGCCTGGGTGGTGTTTTGGTTCAAAATGGTATTATTACCCAAAATGAGATGGAATTGTTCGATACATTTCAAGACATGAACAAAGTGACTGAAATGGATCGTAGTTTTGCTGCGCTGGCTTTAAAAAATAAACTGGTATCACTGGATCAGATAAAAATGGCATTTCAAAAACAGGCCGAACATTTTAAAAAGACTAAGAAAATTATAGTTATTGGTGATATTCTTTACAAACTGGGTGTCATGACAACAGCATATAGAGATGCAATTTTATCTCGTCAGCAACGTCTGGATATTAAGTATAAAGATACCAGTTTTGGTGCAGTTGCCATTAAAATGGGGCTGGCAACTCGAGATCAAGTTGATGATGCTTTGGCGATCCAACAAAAACTATTCAGTGTAACAAATAAACTTCAACTTTTGGGCAATATTCTGGTTGATAACAATGTTCTGACAGATTCACAAACAAGACAGATTTTAAGTCATCAAAAAGAACTGAAACAGCAGGCAGAAGCAAAAGAAAAATTAGGAAAAGAGAATCAAAAGAAAAATAAAAAACAATCTGGAAAAAACCAGGAAACACTCTTTGATGTTCGAAAATACATTAATGTGATGATCAGCAAAGATAAACTTGAAGCACGTATACAACCAGCAAAACCACTTCCAGCAGACACCACACTGGATGACATTTTATTTGTGTTATCTGAAAAGAATATTAAATATGGGGTTGTGGATCATTTTGAAATTAGAACATATATTAAATCACCATCCCTGCAAAAAACACCCTGGCTGATTGCCCGCGGAAAACCACAAAAACTATCTGAACATGCTTCAGTTTCGTACAAATTTAGAAGTATGTTGGACAGTATTTCCAGTCAATTAGAACGATCAATCAATCATTTATCCTGGGACAAATGGCCAAAAGCAAAAAATGGAGACATTCTGGCTGAAAGAAAATCAGGAAAAACCGGTATGCCAGGCATCAGTGTTCATGCAGAAATAATTGATATTTCTCCACCAAAATCGGTTCAACTCATAAATGGAATTGGGGCAAAACTATCTGAAGATGGCAATCAACTTATTGCTGTTCAAGATGGTTTAATATCTTCTTACATGCGAAATAAAATTTGTGTATTACCTGAAAAACTGATTGATGGCGATTTGAACCAGACAAAAGAACCCTTGAGATATAAAGGGGTTCTTCATGTCAAAGGAAGAATTACTGGACAAGCAGGCGTTAAGAGTATCATGATCTTTGCCCAGGGGATTGAAAATGGATTAATTCAGGCTGAATCTGATGTAATTATTATGGGAAATGTCAACCATTCAACGATTCAGGCCAAAGGTCATGTAATTGCGAGAAATATTCGTCAGTCAAAAATCGAGACATTTGGTCATGTTGTTGCTGAGCAAAACATTGAATCATCAAACATTTGTGCCAGTGGACAGGTATCTGTTCTAACAGGCACTGTGTCTGAATCTAACATCTCTGCATATCAAGGTATTATGGCCCATACTGTTGATTCAAACAAGGAACAGCATTGTGTCCTTACTGTTGGTATTGACAGACTGGTCAGTGCGCGAATTGATAAAATACAGACAAAACTACCATCACTAAAGGAAAATCTGGAAAAATTAAGTCGCCATATGAATGATATTAAAAAGTTAAATCCACAATTAAACGAAAATATAATAAAATATACGAGCTTCATTCATGCCTGTCAGACGAAATTAGATACATTGAATTCAAATAAAAATGTCGATTCTGAGAAGAAGGCAAAACAAATTGAACAGCTAGAAAAAAAACAAAATGAAGCACAAAAAGCGATTCAGGATAAAAAGAAACGAATCCAGAAAAATATAGATAAATATCAACGCTGCCACAAATCACATCAAAGTTATTTAAAACAGATCAAAAGTTATAACGAAGAACTGATTACATTGAAAGAATGGTTAAAAAATGGTCATGAGCCTCCGGGTATTGTCATATCTGAAACCATTAAACAGGGTACAAAAATAGCTTCTAACAACTGTGAGAAAATTATTGAAAAAGATTATTCTCATATCTATATTAAAGAAATTCATATTACGGATCAAAATGCAAAGTTTCAAATAGAGGCTTTGTCTGATGCGCCCAATTAAACATTTCTTTTAGTACATTTAATTGGCTAACAACAGCCTTAACACGAAGATTTTTAATCATTTTTGCTAAGGAATGCTCGAAAAATAACTTCCCATTTTCAAAAATCGGACAAGTCAGACTGGTCTGAACTGTCCGACTTGTCTGACTTGTCCAATTGGGGGATTTATTATTCAAGTCTTCCTAATAATAATTGATCCAGCCAATCTAAACCTCCTGCTAAATCGAAACGATTTTTTTCGATCCATCATTCAATAATGAACGATCATCTATAACCCTCTTATAAATGGACCCGGATATAATACTGATCAAACCCACGCTGAATCAACATTAATACAGATGTTTTATTCCGATATTTGATCAATGCTTTTTGATAATCTCCTGAATCATTAATCACAACTTCATTTATCTGAAGAATCACATCCCCGACATCGACACCAATTTTTGCCAGATACGATGAGCGATGAATTTTGGATATCATTACCCCATTTCTAGCGGAAATACGATATCTTTTTATATGAGTTCGAGAGAGGTCTTCAACTTGAATCCCTAGCAATGTAGCAGATAATTCCTCAGCAAGATCCTCTGGAAAAATAGAAGATTTTATCTGGACAGTTTTTTTATCACCATCCCTGAAAATTTTAAAAGACACATCTTCATTTGCTGTAATATCGTTGAGAATGGCTTCATAATCACTGGCAGATGTAATTTCTTGTTTGCCTATCTGTAAAACAACATCTCCTTCTTTGATGCCTGCCTTATTTGCAGGGCTTCGCCGCATAACCTCTGTGACAATAACACCTCGTGAGCCATAAAGGCCCAAATAACTGCGAATGCGTTCATCCATATCTTGAATAGACAAACCAATCCAGGCCTTTTGAACTTCGCCAAATTTAATTAAATCCTGTATCACTCTTTTGGCTTTGTTAATGGGAATGGCAAAACCAATGCCTTGCGCTTTGGCGTATATCGCAGTATTGATCCCAATCAATTCACCATTGATATTCAATAAGGGGCCACCACTATTTCCCGGATTAATTGAAGCATCTGTTTGAATAAAATTTCTGAAAATACGATCATCAGAACGAATGGTTCGGTCTAGAGCACTCACAACACCTCGCGTTACAGTATGCTCAAAACCAAAAGGATTTCCGATTGCAATGACTGTTTCTCCAATCATGATGTCATTGGAGTTGCCCATAGATATATCCGGTAATCTTTCTTTGGATTGTATTTGAAGAACTGCCAGATCATGATCAGGATCAGCACCAATTAAATGAGCTTCAAATTCCCTTTCATCCTTTAATATGACTTTTATCGTGCCTGTTCTGAGCAATACATGCTCATTTGTTAAAATATACCCGCGATTGCCATCTATAATAACACCTGACCCCAATGTGGTTCTTTTATATTTTCTGCTTAATCCGGGATCGAAAAAATCTCTAAAAAATGAATCAAATAGTGAATGATTACCAAATGAAAAAGGATGCCTTGCCCTGACTTCTTCCTCAGCACTAATATTAACAACTGCCGGGCTAACAGTTTCAACAGCTTTTACAACAGCATTTCTTCGAAGATCAGTGTTTTCATAACACATGACCAATGAAGGTATCAGCACGATCAAAAAACAAAACACGAATTTTTGTTTTATCATAATCTCCTCCAAAATATCCATTACGATGTTGGCTTTGTTAAAGCCTTGATAAAAGTACTAAAATGATTGGGAACGATTGAAATATGACCTTCGTCACGAAAATATACCACTTCACACTCAGGAATAAAGGTTTCAAAGTATTTTGCAAAAATAACCGGTACAACAGTATCTTTTTCGCCATGCCATATCTTGACAGGTATTTGTATGTTTGCAACATCAAAGTCCCAATTGCTGCCATAAATAATCAGATCTTGAGAAAGACCGACTGAACCTGATCGAAAGGCTTCTTGAGCGGCTTTGACCACAATATTTGTAAAATCGGTTTCTTTCAGTGCTTTTTTATCACAATCAGGTGCATCACCAGACATCAGATTTAGAATCATTTCAGGAAAAAACTGCATCAAAGGCGTGATACTTCCCACAAACAATGATGCTGCCCAGGGTGCATTTTTGGATATGGTCAATCCAAGCCGGTTGACAATGGACATGCCATCAATTTCACAGGGGGTGTGAACCGGTCCCAGTCCGCATACTGATCCGCAATGAATAATTCTTTCCGGAATTTTATATGCACATGCCATTAAATATGGACCACCGCCAGATATTCCCAGGACTGAAAAACGATCAATCTCTAAAATATCTGCCAGCTCTTGAATATCATCCGGCCAATCAAGAAGTGTTCGCTGCGGTTTGAGATCTGATAATCCAATTCCCGGCCGATCTACAGCTATCAGGCGAACATTTAAATTTGATGATAGATCATCTCCAGCCAAAGATTCAAGTCTGGATGATGGAAATCCATGAAAATAGAATAATGGAAATCCATTTGGGTCGCCAAGATCTGAAAATCCCAAACGTCGTCCATCTCTTAAGAAAACAGTTTTGTTTATTTTTTGATTGTTCATAATTTTCCATAAATCTAATGTTTTATTTTTTATTATCCGTTGCGGACAACACCTGCCTGATACTCTCAGACAGTTCTTTTTTTAAAAAAGGCTTCATCAGAAAACCACTGATATTTAATTGAATCATTTCATTGTCTGATAATTCTGATTTATTACCCGAAGATATCATGACAGGTAAATTATTTCTAATTTTTTTAATTTCTTTTGTCAGTTGTTTACCATTCATTACTGGCATGGCAAGATCTGCAATCACAAGATCATATTTGTCAGGATTATTTTTTAATTCACGAAGCGCATCAACAGGTTTATCAAAGGCAGACACCTTATAACCAATATGCTCAATCAAAAGTTGAACCGTCTGCAATAGATCAATTTCATCATCAATCAACAATATATTTTCATTTCCTTTAACTACAGTTTCCTGATTTTTTGAAATATCTCCACTCGTATCATTTTCAATGATGGGAAAAAAGACATCAAACGCCGTCCCCTGATTAGGCTTGCTATCAACATGTATAATTCCTTTATGTTTTTCAACAATTCCTAAAGTCACTGCCAATCCCAATCCAGAGCCTCGGCCTTTCCCTTTTGTTGTAAAATATGGATCAAAAATTCGTTCCATGAGTGATGGCGCAATGCCCTCCCCCGTATCTCTTACTGTCAATTGGATATGCTTACCCTCATTTAACAGCATATACTGAATCGGTTTATCTGATGGGATTTTTTGAAGTGTAAGAGAAATACTTAATGCGCCCTTTTCTTGTGATTCCATCGCATGCACAGCATTGGTACACAAATTCATAATTACCTGATACATTTGAATCGCATTTCCAGAAATAAGTTCATCATCAATCTCAATGTTCGTTTTTAATGAAATATGTTTTGACAATGTTGATTGCAACAAATGAATCGCTTCTTTGACGATGGGTACAATTGAAATCGGTGAAAAAATGGCTGTTTGATGCTTTCTACTAAACGTTAAGATTTGGTTTACCAGCTCTGATGCTTTTTCGCTGGCTTTAAATATTTTTTCGATATTCACAAATGAATTATGGTCGTGGGATAGATCAGACATGGCCAATTGAGCACAGGTTTGAATAATGGTCAAAATATTATTAAAATCGTGGGCAATCCCGCCTGCGAGCGTACCGATAGCCTCCAGTTTTTGGGCTTGCTGAAGTTGGCGTTGTGCATCCTTTCTTTGTTTCATCTCTAATTGAAGATTTTCATTGGCTATTTCCAAATCATTGGTTCTTTCTTTAACACGTATTTCCAATTCCTGCCGTATTTGTTTTAATTGGTGTTCAGTTAATTTTCTTTCGGCAACTTCTGATTGTAATTGTTTGTTTTGATCGGCCAATTGTTTCTGCATATTTCTGATATCAATTTGTGTTTTAACCCGAACAAGCACCTCCTCAGTCTCAAATGGCTTGGTAATATAATCCACACCGCCGACTTCAAACGCTTTTATTCTATTGATTGGCTCATCTAATGCACTTATAAATATAACAGGAATATCTCGTGTCACATCATCATTTTTAATTGTTTTGCAAACCGAGTAACCATCAATTTCAGGCATTCGCACATCCAAGAGAATCAAATCAGGCAGGGCCGATTGAATTGTCATTAATGCCAGTTTTCCACTAATTGCCGGACGAACTTTATAACCATTTTCTGTTAATATATTTTCCAAAAGTCGTAAATTGCCTGGATTATTATCGACAACTAAAATAATTCCCTTTTCTTTTTGTAAGTCAGACATGATTTGTTCCTCAATAATTAGGTTTCCAATAGACTTATCTGATTTTAGACATTGGGTAAAGATTTTTTTTCAAAAATGATGGCATTTTTTATGCGCTAACATAAGAAATCTTGACAATACAAGATGATTGATGATACTTTAATTGGTTAAAAAGCGCATCAAAATAAGGAGGAAAAATGGCTCTCAATAAAGAACTTTTAGATATTCTGGTTTGCCCCAAATGTAAAGGCGATTTGAAAATAAATAACTCTCAAAATGGCCTGATCTGTGATCAATGCAAACTCATGTATGAAATAAAAGATGACATACCCATAATGTTAATTGATGAAGCAAAACCTATTTAAGCAATGAGCATTCCTCAAGAAGTAAAGCCCGCATGCCTTGTTGTGGGCATGTTTATGAAAGACCGATCACTTTTTGAACAGGTTATACAATCATTAAAAAAACAATTTGGAAACATAGCTCTGGTGAGTCGATGGTTTAACTTTGATTATACTTCCTATTATGAAAAAGAAATGGGTGGACCACTGTTTCGTCGTATGATTTCATTTATAGACCTGATGGATCCTTCCCAATTGCCTGAAATTAAGCTGATAACAAACAAAATTGAATTGCAGTTTGCCGATAATCATAATCGAAATATTAATATTGATCCCGGGTATATTGTTGCTGAACGTTTTGTTCTGGCAACAGGTAAAAATTATACCCATCGCATATATCTAAACAAAGGCATATTTGCAGACTTAACCCTAATATTTCAAAAAGGACAGTTCCAGAAACTGCCCTGGACTTATCCAGATTATGCTGCAGATGATGTCAAATTTTTTTTAAACAATGTTCGTAAACATTATTTATCAGTGAGAGAAACAAAATGTTTAACAGTATGACAGCCTTCGCAAGGGCTGAAAAAAGCACGGATACCATTCAGGTTGTTATAGAAATCCGAAGTTTAAATAGTAAGAATCTTGATATGATTCTCCGTCTGGCACCAACTTATTTTACCTTTGAAGAGCAAATCAAAACGATGATCAAACAATATTTGAATCGCGGTCGTATTGAAACAATGATATCCATTCAAGAAAATACTGAAACACAAGATCGTTTTGAAGCCAATTTAGATCGTGCAACAGAGTATATTCATGTGCTTAAGCAGGTCATTGATCATTTTCAATTGAAACATACCATCGGCTTAAGAGATATCATGAAAGCAGGTAACATTATCAAGCCCCTTGAAAAAGAAAACGACTTGGATGCTGTCGAACCGCTTGTGTTGGAATGCCTAAAAAATGCACTGACTGATATCTGCACTATGCGTGCGACCGAAGGAAAAGCACTTTTTCATGATATTGATCTTCGTTTGAATGAAATTGTGGTGTCATTGAATACAATTAATGATCTTGCAAGCGAACAGCTAGATTATTATACGCAAAAACTCCAGGAACGAATAAAAAATCTGACTCATAACATGGTTGACATTGACCCGGTTCGAATTGCTCAGGAAGCTGCGATTCTTGCTGATCGAAGTGACATTTCCGAGGAAATTACTCGCCTGGAAAGCCATATTCAGCAGTTCAGGGCACTCATGAATGAAAACCAGCCTGTTGGTAGAAAACTTAATTTTTTGCTTCAAGAAATAGGAAGGGAATTGAACACCATTGGCTCGAAATCGGGGAGTGCCGAGATTTCCAAAATAATTGTTAATTTAAAATCAGAACATGAAAAAATCAGAGAGCAGATTCAAAATATTGAATAGTAAGTGAATTATAGAATGTCATAAGAAACAATCGTCGCAATAAATCATGTATGATAATATTTTAAGGAATAAAGATGGAACAAAGCCTTTTAAATGTTGGATTTGGTAATACAATAGTTTGTGATCGCGTAATATCTATTCTTTCACCCAATACAGCGCCTATGAAACGTTTGAAAGATGAAGCGCGAGATGAACGACGATTAATTGATGCGACCCATGGACGAAAAACACGCTCAATGATAGTCACAGACAGCAATCACCTGATTCTTTCTGCCATCCAACCAGAAACCATTTCTCAACGATACGAAACCAGTCGGGGAAACGAGAACCCAATAAAATATATAGATAAAGCGCAATAGCTGTCAGGTGAACCATGAAAGGAAGACTTTTTATCATATCTGCACCATCAGGTGCAGGAAAATCAACCTTATGTAAAAAATTACGCAAACATTACCCGGATATTCAGTATTCAGTATCATATACCACCCGAAAACCCAGATGCAGTGAATGTAATGGCATTGATTACAATTTTATTTCAAATGAGGAATTCAAAAAGGGCATCTTGTCCAATCAGTGGGCTGAATGGGCATGTGTTCACGACAACTATTATGGAACTTCCAAAGAACTGATTGACTCATATCTCTCAACCGGAAAAGATGTATTACTTGAAATTGATGTTCAGGGTATGAAACAAATCGTTGAAAAATTTCCAGATGCCATTACAATTTTTATCAAACCGCCATCTTTAGATATTTTAAAACAACGCCTTGAAGGCCGAGGAACTGATTCACCCGAAGTTATTGAAAAACGATTGAAAAATGCGCAAAAAGAGATGACGTTCAAACACTTATATCAAAAGCATATTGTAAACGATGATCTAGAAACTGCTTGCCAGGAATTAATTGCATTATTTTCAAAAGATGATTCCTGATGCGTCTTCAATCTTGCCAATTGTGTCACATTTGTCCACGAAGATGCCCGATTACATCAACAAAAAAAGGTTTCTGTAATATTCCTGATGGAATCGTTCTTTCTTCAGCACAGGCACATTTTGGTGAAGAACCTATTTTTTCAAAAAATGGCGTGGGAAATTTCTTTTTCACATCTTGTAATATGTCCTGTGTTTATTGTCAAAATTTTCAGATCAGTCAGATCAATCAAGGACAATCGATCAATGAATCTGTTTTTATTGAAAGGATGTTTGCGTTCCAAGCACAAAAATGTGCTTATATTGGCCTTGTTTCACCCAGTCATCAATCCCCCTGGATTCGTAAGGCTGTCAAAAAGGCAATTCATGATGGATTCAATACACCCATTATTTATAACAGTTCGGCTTATGATGATATTGAGCAGCTAAAAAAATGGGATGGTCTTATTGATATTTACTTACCTGATATTCGGTATTCTGATAACTGTTTGGCGCATCGCTATTCTGGTGTTTCTAAATATGTTGAGATTTCTCGCGATGCGATTTCCGAAATGTACCGGCAAGTTGGAAATCCAAAATTAGATTCCAATGATGAGATCATCTCAGGTCTATGGGTACGCCATCTGGTTTTGCCCAATGGATTATCTGGCTCTTGGGAATCATTGTGTTTTCTGTCGCTAGAATTATCTCAAAAAATTGGGCTATCGCTCATGGCACAATATAATCCTTTATATCATGCAAATCAGTACCCTGAATTATCGCGTTGCATTACTCAAAAAGAATATGATGATGTCGTAAAGATGGTTCATTCGCTGGGTTTTGAAAGGGTTCTATTTCAAAATGTCGAAAGCTCACCAGAAAATTACGTACCTGATTTTAATTTAAAAAACCCTTTTGAAAAAAAACATTGACAAATTTTTTATAATAAGATAAATTTTACAACTTTTTTAAGTACTACAATAATCATAAAGATTCTATAAACCAACAAAAAGGAGATTCAGAAATTGGCAAATCATAAATCAGCATTAAAGCGTGCCCGGCAAAATGCTGTTCGGCAAGCCCGAAACAAACATACCAAAACGCAAGTCAAGAACAACATAAAAAAAGTGATGGCAGCGATTGAAGAGAAAGCCCAAGAAACTGCTCAAGCTGCTTTAAAAACAGCACAATCTTTAATTGATAAGGCAGCCAAAAAAGGTGTTATTCATAAAAACGCTGCAAGCCGAAAGATTTCTCATCTGGCTCAACGGATCAATAAACTGGCCAGTGCTTGAAAAGACGAGATATCAATAAATCTGATAAACGATCAACATAAGGTGGACAGTTGTTCGACCTTATGTTGGATTCTGGTGGCACATGATGGAAAATTCAGAAAAATCCAAAAAAGTAACGTATCGCATTGAAAGTGATAGTATGGGTGAAATTAAAGTCCCATCTGACAGATATTATGGTGCACAAACTGCACGTTCATTGATTAATTTCAAAATCAGCAATGAACGTTTTCCCAGAGTATTTATTCGTGCCATGGGGATTTTAAAAAAGGCTGCTGCCCAGGCAAACGCCTCCCTCAATATGTTAGAAAAAGAAAAGGCGCAATTAATTGAGCAGGCAGCAAATGAAGTTATTTCTGGTATTCTTGACGACCATTTTCCTTTGGTTGTATGGCAAACAGGAAGTGGTACGCAAACCAACATGAACACGAATGAAGTAATCGCCAATCGTGCCAATGAAATTGCCGGCCACTCATTGGGAAACAAATATCCTATTCACCCCAATGATGACGTTAATCGTTCACAATCATCTAATGACACCTTCCCAACAGCCATGCACATTGCGGCCAGCGAACAATTAGATCGGGAATTGATTCCAGCAATAACGCATCTTCGTAATACGTTTCTGAAAAAAGTACAAGAATTTGAACCTATTACAAAAATAGGTCGAACACATCTCATGGATGCAGTACCATTAACCCTCGGTCAGGAATTTTCCGGGTATGTACAGCAATTAGACAATAGTATTGTTCGCCTTAAAACTGCTCTTGGCGGTCTGATGGACTTAGCTTTAGGAGCAACGGCTGTGGGAACTGGTTTGAACACCCACCCACAGTTTGCTGTTCGCTCTGCTCAATATATAGCAGATATTACCGACCTTCCTTTTAAAAGTGCCCCCAACAAATTTGAAAGTCTGGCGGCCCATGATGCAATGGTTTTTGCAAGTGGCGCATTAAAAACGCTTGCAGGCTCGTTGAACAAAATAGCAAATGATATCAGATGGTTAGGCTCTGGTCCACGTTCTGGTATTGGTGAATTGTTATTACCCGCAAATGAGCCGGGAAGTTCGATTATGCCTGGAAAAGTCAATCCGACACAATGTGAGGCCATGACAATGGTTTGCGCACAGGTTATGGGAAATGATACAGCGATCAATATTGGCGGTATGTCAGGCAATTTTGAATTGAATGTTTACAAACCCCTTTTAATTTATAATCTTTTAAAATCGATTCAATTATTGACAGATGCCTGCAGATCCTTTGATCAGAATTGTGTGCAGGGAATTTTACCAAACAAAACAGTAATAAAAGAACATTTGGAACAATCATTAATGCTTGTCACTGCATTGAATCCAATAATCGGCTATGATAATGCGGCGAAAGTGGCAAAAAAAGCATATGATGAACATATTACCCTTAAGAAAGCAGCCATTGATTTGGGTTTTATGACTGCAAAAGAGTTTGACCAGGCGGTTGTTCCTGAAAAAATGACCCGTCCCATTAAACGACAATAACATTTTTTGTTATTTCATTATTTCATATCAAGCAATCGCTCTGTAGTATCCGAACTACCTATTCATATAATTGTTTAAAATAAAAAAGAGATGGAGGAATAAAATGAAAAAAGTGACTTTACTTGTTACTGTGGTTTTATTTTTTGTGTTAAATGTTGTTAATGTTTCAGCGTCAGAATGGCAACCTGAAATTAAAAAACATGGAATTGATGCTTACAGCCGTGTTATTGAAGGTACTGATATTTTAGAAATTAGAGCAATTACGGTTGTTGATGCGCGAATGGAAGTGATCGCTGAAGTCTTACGTGATATTCCAGCAAATGTCGAATGGCGGCCCAAATGTGTAGAATGTCGTTTATTGGAACGTCACAACCGCAATGCCATGACAACATATACAAGAATTGACTTGCCCTGGCCAGTGTCAGATCGTGATGTTGTCATTAAAGCTGATACATCAATTAATCTGAATACAGGACGTGTTGTGGTTTCCCTAGGTTCAGTTGATCATCACAAGGCGCCACCACCTGATGGCAATGTTCGCATTACAGAATTTTTTTCGCAATACTATCTTGAATACATCAATCGAGAACAAACGGGCATAATATTTACAACACGCGTCAACCCTGCGGGTCGTATTCCCACTTTTTTAGTAAATATGTTCAATAAACGTTTTGCGTATGAAGAAATGTTGGGTTTAACCCAAATGGTCAAAATGAAAAAATATATTGA
>Ga0272440_1000933_pt1 | contig 24364 bp, 12 predicted proteins | sample SSMMMBAug17_FD_192440 | JGI IMG/M metagenome (GOLD analysis project Ga0272440, IMG submission 192440) | Marine sediment archaeal communities from Little Sippewissett salt marsh, Falmouth, MA, United States - SSM-MMB-Aug17 | ecosystem: Environmental > Aquatic > Marine > Wetlands > Sediment ...
AAACAAACCATTATACATATTTAAAGATCTTAATATTGATGACAAGGATGATACTAAAATGACAAAAGCGATTGTGAGCATTGTAAAGTTTGATGATTCGACAGTTCCTGCTGGAGAGGATTTATTCGTTTGCCCCAACGAAAGCCTGGTTTCCTCAATTTCTTGCTATTGGGATAAAGATAACAATATATTAACAAATAGTGGAACTGCAACGATAGCTGATTATTTAACAATTCTTCATAATATTTCGTACAACAACAAAAGCAATCGCCCTAATTTAGAAAACAGGAGTATTGATTTAACTGTCATTGACGATGCCTCAAATAATAACACTGACAAAGCTCAGACAACAAAAAATATTACGCTAAAAATAATACCTGTCAACGATTGTCCAGTACTGACAGTCACATCAATCCCTCTACAATATACAGAAGATTCTGGACAGGTAACCATGCTCCCAAATACTGGACTGGAAGATCTTGATGATGATCAAATGACGCTGTTTACCGCTCAAATAATTGATAATTATATATCGAATGAAGATATATTGAGTTGTCCCAAATGTTTAACATTGAATTTTGATGAAACATGGGATGCTCAAACCGGAACTTTAACTCTGTCAACTAAGCAATCAATTAAAGATTATACCAATATAGGAACTTTAAATGATTATAAGCAGTGTATATCTTCTGTGACATATGAGAATACAAGTAACAATCCTACGTTTTTAACAAAAAATGTTATTTTAAGAATATGGGACAATGCCTCCAGGACGGAAGTAGATGAAAGATGTATTGGAGAATCAAACCGAAAAATTGTATTACATCATATGAATGATGAACCAGATTTGATAGCTACAAATGAATTCATAAGTTACACCGAAGGGTCTGATTCTGTAGTTATCGATCCAGGCATTACCATTGATGATCCAGATGACATATCAATGACAAAGTTGACCGTTCAAATTGAAAATGGTTATAGTCCTGAAGATGTTTTATCATGTCAGGCTTGTGATGAAAACATAATCTGGGCTTATGAAGCCAACATGTTAACGATAGTTTCTACTCAGACCATTTTTTCGTATAAAACAATCCTACAATCAATTTCATACTCAAACACCAGTGATGATCCCAATCTATCAGATCGACGTATTGTTTTTACTATTTATGATCAGAATTCAAATAATTATGACGATGATGTCAAAAGCGATCAGCAAGGATATACATTAAAAATGCATGCGATTAATGATGCTCCTAATTTATCTAGAACTCAAAGTGTGCTAAATTATACTGAAAATACCAAACAATTATTAATTGATCCAGCCATTAAAATTGATGATCCAGATGATACATCAATGACAAAATTGACAGTTCAAATTGAAAATGGTTTGAGTCCTGAAGATGTTTTATCATGTCAGGCTTGTGATGCAGAAAACATTACCTGGGCATATGAAAACAACTCGTTAACGATAGTTTCTAATCAGACCATGTCTACGTTCACAACAATTTTACAATCAATTTCATACTCAAACACCAGTGATGATCCCAGTCTATCAGATCGACGTATTGTTTTTAGTGTTTTTGATCAGAATTCAAATGGAAATGGGGATGGTGTCAAAAGCGATCAACAAGCATATACATTACAAATGCATGCCATTAATGATGCCCCTGTTTTAACTCAATCTCAAAGTGAGCTAAATTATACTGAAAATACCAAACAATTATTAATTGATCCAACCATTACCATTGATGATCCAGATGATAAATCAATGACAAAATTGACCGTTCAAATTGAAAATGGTTTTAGTCCTGAAGATGTTTTATCATGTCAGGCTTGTGAAGCAGAAAACATAACCTGGGCTTATGAAGAAAACTTGTTAGCGATAGTTTCTACTCAGACCATTTCTAAGTATGAAACAATCTTGCAATCAATTTCATACTCAAACACCAGTGATGATCCCAATCTATCAGATCGACGTATTGTTTTTACTATTTATGATCAGAATTCAAACAATAATGGCGATGGTGTAAAAAGCGATCAACAGGCATATACATTAAAAATGCATGCGATTAATGACTCCCCCGTTTTATCTACAAATCAAAGTGAGCTAAATTATACTGAAAAGACAAAACAATTATTCATTGATCCATCTATTACTGTTGAGGATCCAGATGATTTATCAATGACAAAATTGACAGTTCAAATTGAAAATGGTTATCGTTCTGAAGATGTACTATCATGTCAGGCTTGTGATGAAAAAAGCATTACCTTGACTTATGAAGACAACTTGTTAACGATAATTTCTATTCAGACCTTTCTTACGTATCAAACAATTCTACAATCAATTTCATACGAAAATACCAGTGACAATCCCAATCTATCAGATAGACGTATTGTTTTTACGCTTTATGATCAGAATTCAAATAATCATGGCGATGCTGTCAAAAACGATCGACAAGCATATACATTAAAAATGCATGCAATTAACGATTCCCCTGTTTTATCTGCAAATCAAAGTGAGCTAAATTATACTGAAAAGACAAAACAATTATTAATTGATCCAGGTATTACCATTGACGATCCAGATGATACATCACTGACAAAATTGACAGTTCTAATTGAAAATGGTTATAGTGCTGAAGATGCTTTATCATGTCAGGCTTGTGATGCAGAAAAAATAACCTGGGCTTATAAAGAAAACTTGTTAACAATAGTTTCTATTCAGACCATTTCTACATATGAAACAATCTTACAATCAATTTCATACTCAAACACCAGCGATGATCCCAATCTATCAGATAGACGTATTGTTTTCACTATTTATGATCAGAATTCAAAAAATAATGGCGATGGTGTTAAAAGCGATCAACAGACATATACATTAAAAATGCATGCGATTAATGACTCCCCTGTTTTATCTACAAATCAAAGAGAGCTAAATTATACTGAAAAGACAAAGCAATTATTCATTGATCCATCTATTACTGTTGAGGATCCAGATGATTTATCAATGACAAAATTGACAGTTCTAATTGAAAATGGTTATCGTTCTGAAGATGTTCTATCATGTCAGGCTTGTGATGAAAAAAGCATTACTTTGACTTATGAAGAAAACTTGTTAACGATAGTTTCTACTCAGACCATTTATACGTATGAAACAATCTTACAATCAATTTCATACGCAAACACCAGTGATGATCCCAATCTATCAGATCGACGTATTGTTTTTACTATTTTTGATCAGAATTCAAATGAAAATGGCGATGATGTCAAAAGCGATCAACTAGCATATACATTAAAAATGCATGCAATTAATGATTCCCCTGTGTTATCTACAAATCAGAGTGAGCTGAATTATACTGAAAAGACCAGACAATTATTAATTGATCCGGCTATTATTATTGATGACCTGGATGATACATCAATGACAAAATTGACTGTTCAAATTGAAAATGGTTATAGTGCTGAAGATGTTTTATCATGTCAGGCTTGTGATGAAGAAAACATTACCTGGAATTATGAAGAGAACTTGTTAACAATAGTTTCTACTCAGACCATTTCAACGTATGAAACAATCTTGCAATCAATTTCATACTCAAACACCAATGATGATCCCAACCTATCAGATCGACATATTGTTTTTACTATTTATGATCAGAATTCAAAAAATAATGGCGATGGTGTTAAATGCGATCAACAGGCATATACATTAAAAATGCATGCGATTAATGATTCCCCTGTTTTATCTACAAACCAAAATGAGCTAAATTATACTGAAAAGACCAAGCAATTATTGATTGATCCAGGCATTGCCATTGATGACCCAGATGATATATCAATGACAAAATTGACTGTTCAAATTGAAAATGGTTATCGTTCTGAAGATGTTCTATCATGTCAGGCTTGTGATGAAAAATACATTACCTTGACTGATGAAGACAACCTGTTAACGATCGTTTCTACTCAGACCATTTCTAAGTATCAAACAATCCTACAATCAATTTCATACGCAAACACCAGTGACAATCCCAATCTATCAGATCGACGTATTGTTTTTACTCTTTATGATCAGAATTCAAATAAAAATGGCAATGGTGTCAAAAGTGATCAACAAGCATATACATTAAAAATTCATGCAATTAACGATCCCCCTGTTTTATCTACAAAACAAACTGAACTGACTTATACTGAAAAGGACAAACAATTAATAATTGATCCAGGCATTACCATTGATGATCCAGATGATATATCAATGACAAAATTGACTGTTCAAATTGAAAATGGTTTTCGTCCTGAAGATGCTCTATCATGTCAGGTTTGTAATGAAAAAGACATTACCTGGACTTATGAAGACAACTTGTTAACAATAGTTTCTACTCAGACTATTTCTATGTATCAAACAATCTTACAATCAATCTCATACGCAAACACCAGTGACAATCCCAACCTAACTGATCGACGTATTATTTTTACGCTTTATGATCAGAATTCAAAGAATAATGGCGATGGTGTCAAAAGCGATCAACAAGCATATACATTAAAAATTCATGCAATTAACGATCCCCCTATTTTATCTACAAATCAAAGTGAGTTAAATTATACTGAAAAGGCCAAACAATTATTGATTGATCCAGGCATTACCATTGATGATCCAGATGATATATTCATGACAAAATTGACTGTTCAAATTGAAAATGGTTATCGTCCTGAAGATGTTCTATCATGTCAGGCTTGTGATGAAAAAAATATGACCTGGGCATATGAAGACTACTTGTTAACGATTCTTTCTACTCAGACCATTTCTACTTATGAAACAATCTTACAATCAATTTCTTACTCAAACACCAGTGACAATCCCAATCTATCAGATCGGCGTATTGTTTTTACTGTTTATGATCAGAATTCAAAGAATAATGGAGATGCTGCCAAAAGTACTCAACAAGCATATACTTTAAAAATTCATGCAATTAATGACTCCCCTGTTTTATCGGCAAATCAAAATGAGCTAACTTATACTGAAAAAACCAGACAATTATTGATTGCCTCAGACACTACCATTGATGATCCAGATGATATATTCATGACAAAATTGACAGTTCAAATTGACAATGGTTATCGTGATGAAGATGTTCTATCATGTCAGGCTTGTGATGAAAAAAATATGACCTGGGATTATGAAGAAAACTTGTTAACGATAGTTTCTACTCAACCCATTTCTACATACCAAACAGTTTTACAATCAATTTCATACTCAAACACCAGTAACGATCCTGATCTCTCAATACGAAGTATTGTTTTTAGCATTTATGATTGGAATTCAAATAATAATGGAGATAGCATCAAAAGCGATCAACAAATTTATACAGTTACAATTCAGTCAATTAATGATCCTCCAGTGTTATTAACTTCTCAAATTGAACCTTTTATATATACTGAAAACACACAAGCTAAAGATTTTGTTATTGGTTCTGGCATTACTATTGATGATCCAGATGATACCTCAATGACAGCTTTGACTGTTGAATTTGTAAATGGTTATACGAATGAAGATCATCTTTCATGTCTTGCTTGTAATGAAGAAGGCATTATCTGGGATTATAAAGATGTAAACCAAGATGGTAAGAAGGCGTTAACGATTAATTCTATCCATAGCAAACAATCTTATGAAACGATTTTACAATCAATTTCATATACAAGCTCAAGCAATAAGCCAAAAATATTAACTAAACAAATAAAATTCACAATTTATGATAATAATACCAACACCCATGGAGATGGAATCAAAACCGATGAGGTCACATATACAATTTCTGTAATTCCTGTCCCCGACCCACCAGAACCTATTAAATTTGATGAAGAAACCATCAAGAATATCTATACAAATTGGCCAATCGTTGACCTTGAAGAAAATACGGCCCTGGTATTTAATTGTTCGATTAATGATCCAGATAGCTCTATGTTAACGATTATGGTACTTTCTGATAGTAAAGAAATAACTCCTATTGTAAAAATTTGCCATGATGGTAATTGTACAGATTCTTATACATATATATGGGATATGAGTAAAACAGTCAGAGTTTTAAACGAACTTGTAGGAATAGCAAATCAAAATCTAAGATTGCTATCATATGATAGGAATGGAAATAACCGAATAGGCTTAGAAGACTCTATTAGCCTCATGTCGCCATCAAATGTATTTTCAATATCAATATCGGCTCAGCCATATCAATCTGGTAATGCTGAAATAGAAATCCTGGTCATTGATGCTGAGGGAGGTACGTTGTCTTACACCTTGGATTTAACTGTTGAACCAAAGCCCACTACACCAATTTTTAATATTATTCATGAAGAAATAACTGGTGATGAGGATGAAGATATTTTTTTACAACTGGTAAGACCTCAACTAAGAGATAGGGACGGATCCGAAGCTTTATCAGAATTGAAAATCTTTGGTGTACCTGATGGTGCTCATCTATCACTTGCTACACAAGAAAGTAATGCCTGGATAGTTAAGTCAAATGCTTTTAATCAATTGAATGATCTATATATTCATCCAAAAGAAAATGATGATACAGACTTTACCTTGACTTTAACAGTTTCTGCTTATGAAAAGAGTTTAACAGAACCGGCAACAATCTCAAGATTAATTCATGTCAAAGTTAACGCAGTAGCAGACCCCCCCATAATAAATCTAAATAATGAAGCACACGGAGATGAGGGATATCAAATTCCTATTTATATTGAAGAACCTTATCTAAAGGACACCGATGGAACTGAAAAATTGTATTCACAAATTAAAGGACAATATTTTTTAAATAAAGTTGTAATATCTAATGTACCACCTCATGCTTTTTTTTCAAAGGGTGATCCGATTGATGATACAAGCTGGGAGTTTTTAAAAACTGATCTTAATGATTTGTATATAACACCTTCTGGAAAAGATGGATCATTTTATAAGATGGAAGTCAGCATCATTTCTATTGAAACCAGTAATAATGATTCAGCAAAGACAACAGAATACATAGATTTATCTATTAATAAACAACGCATATCAAATCCAGCAGGAGGATGTTTTATTTCAACCAGTTTTTCAGGTCAGCCCCATAAAGGAAACATATTTCTCTTGTGTAGTATCATGGCTTATTTTTTGTCCTTCTTTTCAAAGCGTATCCAACTTAAGAAAACACAAGGTGTCTTGATAGCTTTTCTAATGATATTTATAACTTGTATACCTCAATCACATGCATCGGATGATTCCTGGTACTTTAAATTTTTCCCTGGTTTTTTTGTGAAAGGCAATATCAACAGCAGTCATACTGAAGATATGTTTGAACTGCCCATTCATGCAGAATTTGATGATCCATCTTTAAATTTATCCATTGGAGTAGGCAAACGATTCTTTTTATTTCGAAATGGATATATTTCTTTTGAAACCATATTTGATTATTTGGGGCCATTTGAAGATAATTTAGATGAAAAGGATAATCAATTCAGTGTGATTACCTTAAATGAGAATGCCAAATATGTGATGCCTTTTCCTGAACAATTTCCTTTTTCTAATCATATGGAATTTTATGTGTTTTCAGGTCTGGGCTTAATGATGACTATGCAGGATTTAAAATTTCGAGATCAGGATGAGAGCTTTAACAGCTATGGTTTGGATTTTTGTCTGGGAATGGGCATGGATATTTATTTATCAAAAAGGATCTCAATCGGTCTTGAAGAAAAAATAACCTTTGGATTATTGGGGGATGTTGATCATATACAATACAATACATTTATACTGGGTTTAACTTATAATTATTGATTCAAAATGAGAAATAAAGGATGAAATTTATGTTTACTTACGACAATTATCATAGGTTTGTGCTTTTTTTCAGCATTTATGTTGTTTGTTTTTCTTCATTCACAGGATGTTCCAATTTACCAGACCGATATGGGGTTAATGATATTTTTCCAGATCAACAACTGGTAAACACCTATCATATGAAAATAAAAAAGCTGAATGAAAAAGAATCCTCTATTTTTGCCAATGACGAAATTGCAATTGTTAATCAAAAAATTAATACTGTTATCAAACAGGTTGCTGGTAACGCCATAACTGCTCAAATTGCTGCATCAAAAAATTTGAAAGAAATTAAAACATTACTTAAGGAAATTGATCAAAAAAAAGATGACTTCATTCAAAAAATTCAACAAAAATGTCAAAAATTTGATTCACAAATGAAAGAATTATTATTACTAAACCTTGATGATGACATTAGAAAAACTTTTCATAAAGCAAATGATTTGTGTGCTCTTGTCTCAACTGAAAAGCCATATGAGTCAGATCGTTATGCATATTCCGAAATAAAAAAAATTGTTCAAAAAGGTGGGGAAACAATTGGTGTTATTCGTAAGAAAATTCTGAATGATATAAATCTGCTTTTACCTCCATTGGATAAAGAAATTTCCAAAGAGGATTCATTTTATTCGGATATTCCATTAACTGCTAAGACAAACTGTTTGAATGAATTAAACACAGCCAAAACATTTTTAACAACCGCCAAAAAAAAACATTCTCATCAAAAAACGTCAGAGGCCAGTATTAATGTTACGAAAGCTAAACAATCAATGAAAAAAGTCATTAAAGAAGTTCTTCTGCTTGCTAAGAATACAATCAATCAAAAACAAGGCAAAATAGAAGGTCAATACTTAAGCGATGCAAAAAACTTTTATGACAATGCCTCCCAATACCTGGAAAAACATTTATTTATCGATGCTCTTAAAAATGGAAAAAAAGCGGTTATAGAGGCTGAAAAAGCCATTCCGCCAACAACCGATTATGTCCTCAAGACAGTAGATTCGATCTTTGCAAGCATACGACAACGCAGTCTTTTCAATATTGAATTAATAGATGCCGAGAAAAAATATATTAAAGAAAAGGATGCTCTATTAAATCAATCTGACACTAATCTTGCATTTGAAAAAATAAAACTGGCAAATAAAACTAAAGAAAATCTAAAGAAATTAATCCTTGAGCCCATTTATCGATCAAAAGATGATTTAAACAACTTGCCAGATAATTTTAAAAAATATGATATTAAAACATTAAGAAGGAATGTTCAAGAAATCAAAACAGCGCAAGAAAATGACCCATTAACCCTTACAATTGAAAAAGCAGTTCGTTACAGAAACAACTTTCAGTCTTATACTTCGCCTATTTTTCGACATATTGATCGCCAATTTAATCAGTCAAAAAACATTATGCAAAAAGTTTTTTTTCTGATAAATGAGAAAAAAATAAAAAAAATTTCTGTTTTATCCAGTGAAATACAAAACCTTTACTCTCAATTAGAAAACAAGGATATTTACCAGAAATTTAGATTCTATAAAGATATTAGTCATAAATTAAAGAAAATTATGAAATATTTAAATCAAATTAAACCAATGCAAACGTTATTGATTTTGGAAGCGGCTGATTCTTCAAACAGACCGCGTGCTTTTATTGCTGCAAGAAAAGCAATTGTTTCTTATCTAAATGAAAAAAAAGAAAAAGGGATCACCAATGATCGTTTGAGCCTTGATGTTTTTTTGGCCTATGATGAAAAAGTTTATAAATTAGACGGCGTTAAAGAAGTTGCCATCTCTCACCCAAACCCACAGGCATCAAGTACAGTTCATAAACAATTGGAACATTCCTTAAGTTTTTTTAATTCTGCCGGTGGTATCAAAAGAATCATTTATTTAATTCCTTCAAATAGAAGCGTAATTATTAACGATAGGCTTATTTCGTTATTGGATATCAGTCGGTTCAAAAATAAAAAAATTTCTATCAATTGTATCTTTTTAGGTGATTCCGATATTTCTGTGCTTAATAACTTAGCAGAAATAACAAATGGGGAGACATACAAATGCAAGACAGAAAACCAAATAAAAGAAAAAATTATACATCTTATAAAACAGTAAATAAATGTAGACCTAATTTATATATTCGTTGCATTTTTTTTTCATGCATTTTTTTTATATTCTTTACATTTTTTAATTGTTTAGCTGAGGAAAAGACTAAGACGGAGGCACCTCCTCTTTTGGCTCCATTTCCAAACTATTATAATTCTCCATCTGAAATATGGGATATTGAAATTGAAAATTATAAAAAAACTCTTCTTAAAGAATGGTATGTATTTGCTTATAAAGAGAATGTAAAAATTTTTAAAAATATTAAAGATAAAGATCCAGCTTTTTCAGCATCTTTCTTAGAAAGATTTACTGTTTCGGAAAAAAAGGAAAGACATTTGTTTGTTAAAAGTAATCTGAATTCCAACAAAAAAGGATGGGCAAATATAAAAGAATTTATCATATTACCACATGCCATTCGTACAGAAAATTCAGTTTATTATAAAGCATTGCCTATTAACCGTTTTAAGATAATTGATGATAATATTAATTCAATCGCCCCGAGAATATCTCCTGACAACAAATCGCCTACCTGTGGAACAGATATAAAAATTTTGGAATTAGCTTACATCTATGCTTTTCATCCATATCCAGAAAATTTAAAAACCGAAAAAGAAATAAACAAGATAGAGTATTATCTTTTGGGAAAAAAACCTGTATTCTATCCTCATATTAAATATAATGACAGCCCTGTAGGAAACGTCATACTAGGTTGGGTACCCAAAAATCGAATCCTCATGTGGAATACTAGAGAAGCTTTACAACCTGTTGAAGAGAGCATAAAGAAAAAAGAAAGGAAAGTAAGAGAAACACCAATCTATTATTTTCCAACAAAAGAAAGCCTTATAAAAAAGGATATAAAAACACTAAAATTCGAAATAAAGCCAGAAAAATTTTATAAAAAATGGCCAAAACATGCTTTTAGATACCCTATTCTAGACTATAATGAAAATGATAAATATTGTCACATTGCTATGCCTAACACTGCTATTCCTAATAATCACATCCCACAAGTGATTCAAGTAATAGAATGGAATACTCCTGAGGGGATGGATGTTGTATTTTTAATTGATGGAACCAAAAGTATGGAAGGGTATATTTCAACATCTCGTGATATTGCAAAAAAAATAATGACAGATGTTGAAGATATAAACTCAAATGTGTACGCTAAAAATTTGTCTGGCAATAGTACTATTAGGTTTGCTATTGCTGTTTACAGAGATTACAAAGACAAAGAAGAAAAGTTTAAGATAATATCATATTTAACAAAAAATAGAACAAAACTAAATATAGAATTGAACAATGTTAAAACTATAACAAACAGAGAGAAGCTAAAAGATCCTGGCGCCTATCCAGAAGCTCTTTTTCTTGGAATAAAAAAAACTATTTCAAGAATGAATTGGGAAACTAATGCTAGAAAACTTATTATTGTTATTGGAGATGCAGGAAATCATGACAATAATGGCAAAGACTTTACACCCAAATCAATAGCAATGGATTTGTGGAAATATGACATTTCTCTCGCTGCCATTCAAATAATTGAAGATACCCAAATTACTGCTAAGAAGAAAGCCCAAAAAAAGTTTTGTTCAGATATTCATAAAACTATATCAGAAACCATCTCAATTTATTCTCAAAAATTAGAAGAATTAAAAAAAATTATTCCTGAAAACATTTTTGACTATGCCCAATATAAGAGTTATTATGATCAGTTACAAAATAGGATTGAAAAAGCGAATTGTGAAAACAATTGCTCTACTGTTGATAATAGTCGCTGGAACCTGACATGTATTCGATTCAATACATTGCCTCAGGAAAAACAAAAACATCTTTCAACAAAAATAAATCAACAAATAGAGAATCTATGTATTCAATTAAGTGAAGCAGTCACTATGGTAGATACCATTCGCCTTGGTTCCCCTGATATTTCCAGCGATATTGATAAAAACTATAGAGCAGAACTGATGCCAGGAATTGTTAACAGCTTGATAGAACAAATTGGCAACAGAGTTTTTTTGGAAGAATCAGCACAAAAAAATTCTTTGTCATCTTCTGATACACAGATTATATATCAATTGGGTGCAAAAAAACTAAAAAAATATTTAAGTGAAGGTGCCATGTTTTATAAAGAAGCTTATGTTTCATATTCGCCTCCTCCATACGAACCAGGCGTTGAACCACAATTTGTAAAAATGATTTTATTGTCCAGGAAAGATATTGAAAATCTTCAACAGGTTTTTTATAGTTTTAATGTGCGTCACAATCAACAACTAACTCGTAAGGTTCTGATCGATATTTGGAGAACCTTTATAAAATCAATTCTTGGCGAACCAGATATTGATGTAATATTTGAGTTATTAAAAAGAGGTTCTAACATTGATGATTATTCTGTAAAAAAAACTTTAGAAAAAAGCCCAAGAGAATTAATTCTTCAACATCATGGTATTAAAATAAAAAAGGAACATAAAATATTAAACATGACATTTAAAGAGATATATCACATTGAAAACTACCTTGATTCTGAAGAACTTGAAGAACTGACTAATTTTCTAAAAGATACGTACAAATATCTGAAAAAAATAATTGATGATGAAAAAATAAAGTTCAAAATGTTTCATTATGATTATTATTGGGTCAAAGCATCTGATTTACCTTAATCTTTTAATGAAAACAAACACATATAATATACCATAAATGTTTTAAATGATGAATAGACTAATACTAACCTTTACATATGTTACCATCGCTATGTTCATTAATATAGCAGCATACTTTTTTTGTTTTAACCTGTCAACTTATTATATCAATTCTAATGCTGAAAAAATAAAAAATGAAATAATAAAGTACTATGAAATAAGAGCTTCGACAAAAAGTCTACCTACAAAATTATTTGGATTCTTTTTTAGAAATATCGTCGATTATAAAATGTACCTCGTTATGTCTGTAGATGAAGAATTAAAAAATTATCTAAAGAATGAAGACTTTGGAACGGTTAATTTTCCATTTAGATTTGTTCATTCTATAGAGAATGAGAATCTACAGCAATTTAATGAAAAAGAACATAAATTATTAACCAAGTCTAAAGTTTTACCAATTAATTGCAACAATAAACAAGTTGGAAAAATGTGCCTCATTCTACTAGCATCCAACCCCGATCTTTCTCCTGATGGATTAATAAATGAGCCTCCTTCTGGACCATTTTATGATTTTTTCAATTTTTTAGTTCCTTATAAATACTTTTTTGAAAAAATTCTTTCGTCCAGAGAATACACTGATCATAAAGATCTTCTTTATCGATTATTTTTTATTACAATTCTGGCTTTGACCACATTGCCTGTTATTTTATATATGATTAACCAGCAAGAACCTGATCAGCATTTTCGCTTTGAAAAGAAGAATAAAAAAGATTCACCATATAAAATTTTAAAATCATTATATAATAAAGGTAGATTTACACACATTTATTTAGCAAATGATACTCGTTTGGAACGAAATGTTGTTATTAAAGGCATTAAATGCATTTATCCTTTTGAAAAGATTGATCCAAATGTCAAAATGATGATGACCCAGGAATATAATGTATTGGAAAGGAACAAGCATGTCAATATTGTTGAGGTTTATCAGTTTGAAGAAAAAATTGGAAATCTTGAATATTGTATCGTGATGGAATTTATTAATGGTGAAACACTCGCATCAATTGTCAAAGTCTTGAACAAAAAAAGAGAAAAATTGGAAGACAAATATGTTATTTATATAATTATAGAAATTTGTGAGGGTCTACAAAAATGTCATTCCAATAATTTTTATCATAAAGACATTAATCCAACAAATATTATGATTTCAAAAGAAGGAAAAGTTGTTATCATTGATTTTGGATGCTCACAGTTATCATCAGACACTAAAATTATTCCAAAGGGTACAAAAGGATATTGGTCACCAGAACATTTAAACAATAAAAATATTGATCAACAATCAGATATATTTTCGTTGGGTATCATGTTTTATGAATTACTTTGTGGAAAAAAACCGAAATTCAAGCCAGGTAAAGAAATAACAACCATTATTGAAATAAATGAACACTTAACTGAAAAAATCAACGATGTTGTCATGAAGTGTCTGGAGCCTGACCGAAATAAACGATACAAAACAGTTGATGATATCATTACGACATTAAAATCGTTGAGAAATAAATATCAAATTCATTGCACAAAAGATGACATGGCCATTTTTATGAAAAATTTCCTTAGAAAAGGAAAAACGAAAAGATTACAAGAACTTAAAAGTTTCTAATGCTATCGTATAAGCTCGTCTGTTAATCATCTCTGCCTCAACATTTGTTTTTTTATCAGGCCCTAACATTGCTATCAGTATCCAGGCATTCTCATGTTCAATAATACGGCAATAGATATCTAAAACACCTTTTTGGGTGTGACCATTTAATTTCCCCTGCCAGATTTTTTTGACCCGTTCTGAAAATTGATTATCGGCCTCTGACAATTGGTAATCTGTTTGAATTGTTATCTGGTTATTTTGCAATTGCGTTAAATAATTGTCGAGCAATCCAGTGTAATTCTTTTCATAGTCATTAGGAATGCTGATAAAGGAAAAAAAACCCATTACATCCTGGTTTTTAAAGTTCAATAGATTAAACGACACTCCTTTAACTGGTGAATGTTTATCGCTTTGTACTGCCCAGGATGAGGGAAATATAAATTGTGCTGGAACAGGTTTTTGTGCAGGATAAGCTTTCATTTCTTCTGAAAATCGTATTTGCTGAGGATTAATTAGTTGAAAAGTTTGAATGGCCATTAAAAACTCTTCCGAAACAAATTCATAAAATTGTTCATTTACCCTGCATGTCAATAAAAAAAGTCGATTTGCATCTTTAATTGAAATAAATCGATACACATAAGTTTCATTGTCAATTTGGCGTGTTGCTAAATAATCTCCGATTGTTCCATATGATGATGGAATGATTCTGCCATCATAATAAGAATAACTATTATTGGACAGCCAACAGTTTAACCAGTCAGATGGGTTGATTTCCCGCGAAAGAATAAATGAATTGATTTCTATTTCAGCGGGATATTCTTCTATTCTTTTGAATAATGCAATCTTTCCGATTGGTTTCTCTTTATCTGGAATTTTAATAGCAATATCCACAACTTTCCAATTCTTGTTAATGGCTAAAACAAAATGATATTGATTATCATTTGCCAATGTATGTCGAACTAATGTGTATAATTTTTCTATTGTTTGCTTTGGTTGATTAATTTTTGTTATAAAAATGTAGTTTTTCATGAATATCCCTTTATCTTAACGATCTCGTGATTTGTATTTTTTACCAATACTTATATCCAAAGAGACGCCGAGTAGTAACTTACCAAATGCACCTATATGTAGTCTTTCTTCTTCATGATCAAATTTTACACGAGCACCGGCACCGACTGATGGTCCGCTTACGTCACCTTTTAACCCGATAGACCAATCAGTAAAAAGAATTGGAATATTAATTTCACCACCGAGTTTTCCACTAACAGGACCGACACTAGCACTGGCACCCGCTTCTAAACCTGTTTGCTTTCCATCATATCCAAGCAGTAAATCTCCTTTAGCTTCAGCTTCAAGCAATGAATAACCAGCCTCACCCTCTATGAATGGATTCTCTTTCTCACCAATAAAACCACTTACAGATTCTTTCATCATTTGAACTTCAGCACTGGCTTTTCCGCCAACTCCCCACACTGCAGCAGCTTCAGCTTTTGCATTTGCATGAAATGCATCCATTTTATGACTTCCGCCAACAATTCCTTTTGTTCCTACATTATCCATTCTAATTGCACCAACATTTATTTCTGAATTTATTGAACCAAGAATACCTTCTTCTTTAACTCCAATTTCACCTTCTGAGTATATCGCTTTAATTGAACCTGAATCGTTACTTGCTGCTTTCAGATCATAAGAATAGTTGATTGATGTAGGAGAGGTTGTTTTCCCTTTTTCTAATTCATATGCAGAAATTTCTGGAATATCATTTTCCGGGCTGATAAATGAAAAATCATTATCCTTCGATACGTTAAAATGTCCAGAGATTGGGGAAGAGACATCATTCAATGGGATCTTAATATTTTGACCTATATTGATTAAATCTGGATTTTTTATATCAGGATTTGCATTTAATAACTGCTTGAGTGTTATATGATATTTTTTTGCGAGTATTGACAGGCTATCTCCTTGTTTTACTGCATGAATCTGGAAAATATCAATTTTTTGAGGCGATACGATTCTAACTTCTCCGCAAAGAAGCCTCCAGGCAACGATTTCAATTACTTTCTCATCACTATAATCAGGCAGGCAAACAGGCAAACCATCAGTGGCATATGATCGAATGTCCATCATTGCTAACGTATCAAATTGAAAACGTTTTAAAAACTGTATTGCAGAAAAATAATCACTAAATTCCTTACAATTATCAGTGGATTGTTGGTCATACCAATCAATTATTTCTAGATTATGGCTTAAATATCTTCTCAAAAACGATCTCTCCTGTTTTTGATCAATAACAACAATTTATAAATATACATCATAGTCACATTGTTTTTCAACATCTATACACAATTGTTTTTCGTTAATCAAAACAGATGCTCGCCATAGCAATGTCAGCATTTTTTTATCAGTTTCAATAAAAACGAGATCCAATTCAGGATATAGCTTCTTTCTTTTTTTGCTTGCAAAACGCCCCTTGATAAATGGCCTCTGGTCTGGCAGGTTCAGTAAAAAATTTTGGCCGTCAATAGACATATGTGAAATGTGAATGGTTTCATTTCCTTTTAAGCGATGCTGCCATAAAAATGGATGTGCACCTTGGGAAAAACAATGTTTGGGCCTGTCAATCAATTCCTGCTGCAATAAGTTTTTATCCAGAATTCCTTTTTGAATCTCGATTTTGGGTACGCCGCCATGATCTGTTTCTGGAAAATCACCAAAAAAAGCCACCCGCGGGAACCATGCATGCGGAAACCAGTCAAACGATGCTGGATAAGGCCTTTGATCCCATTGATTAAGCGGTAAAACCAAATGATCCACTGAAAGTTGATCTTTCATAAACTCAAGATTGGGTAAAGAGAGGCCATCAAGACTTTCAGAATCAACACAGTAACCTTTTCCTGAAGGATTTCTTGGGTAAGAGTATTCACTGATTTCTTTGTCTTCATCTTCTCCAACGACAGCTTTCATCCATGAAAGATCATCCGGGTCCGCCAATTTTTTTTCTGCGTTTTCGTCAGTGCCACCATATGATTTGTCATATCGCATGGGCATTTCTGTAAAAAACTCCGGATCACTTATTTGATGTCCGCGAAACCCTTTTTCAACAATCCGATCTCCTTGAACATGTATGTCATGTGCAAAATTGATTTTATCACCCTTACAATTTAATGTAACTGTCAAATACTGAACTTTTTTTTCTGATCGTGCAGTTCCCTGTATTACCAGATCCGTTTTCATTCGGTAAGGGTAGATATCAATATCACGTTTCAATAGCGATGGTTGAATATAGCCGGGATATTGAATGCCTTCATAATATTGGTATTCCTGGTTTAAAACAACTTTATCAGTAATAATAGTGCAGTTTCCCGATTGACTAATAGAATACTGTATTATGGACAATATACTTACTATATTTTTTTTATCAGGGGTTATACCTGTTATAATTGCACTGGTTGGTGTCATGATTATATTATTTGTAAAATTAGATTTTTTGACAATCTGTGAGCATTTTTAGCCACTTCATACATGGCTAAAAATTCATCCTCAAAATATTCTTTTATTGTTTCTGTTTTTATCAGATAATCTTTGTCGCCAATATTAAAAGCATCTTTAGCTCTTAGATCCGCATTTGTATTCTTTGAAATAGCAGAACAAAAGTTGTAACCTCCAATCAAATCGACATTATTATAGCTTGTTTCCAAAAATATTTCTTGAGAAGAAGCTTCAACAAAGGAAAACATTAAAGGTAAATCATTATTTATATTTAACAGGTTAATTATCTTCTCAAAATAGCCTACAGCCTGATCAGCAGATATTGTAGCAAGTTCTTCATCAATAATATTTGAAAACAATATATCATGTATAGAGAATTCCTCCTCAAGATATTCAAAAAAATTGAGATCTTCATAATGTTCGTTATATATACCTGGATAAATCAAGGCTGTTAAATTGTCACTGCCAAAGAACAGTTGTTTTTTTTCCATTGATATATCTTCGTCCAATACATCTTCAAAATCCTCACAAAAAAATTCAATCACTTGGCTCATTATCTTTTTCCTTTTCTTATGCAAGTTTTTCAAGGTACTCATTTAATTTTTCAAGTTCTTCTTTTTTGGTTTTATTTTCTGTAAACAAAGGATCAGGATGAGATATTAACAAAATACCGTCTGAAAATTCCATTTTATTCCATGCTGGCGATTTCATCATAAGGTCAACTCCACCTAAACTTTCTACACACTCCTTTGAATAGTATGTTATCCAATATGCCCCCTTTGCCAAAAAACTTGGTAACAAATAAGTATTTTCACGTTGATAATTAATTTGTCGTATATCAATTCTTTCATGACAATAAGCATAAAGACCTTTTGAGTTTTCTATCATTTTTTTCAATAAAGATAGAAATTTATTAATATCGCTATTTAATTCAATTGAAGATCTATATGACAAATAACATATTCCTTTTAATTTATTTCTGTTAAAACTTATATCAACAATAGTTTTTTTTGTATCATTATCAGAACATAGTGTTATATCTTCTACTGATCTTTTCATCAACTTTTCACTAAGTTTTAAAGGTTTTTTTATCGGTTTAAGTTTAGTGTTATTTGTTGAGAAATATAACGGAATAAAATTATATTTTTCATTTAGAATGTTCTCTATCAACTTTATTAAACAATTATTTGTTTCCCATAATTGATAGTATGAGTATGATACAAATTTGATGTCAATCTTATTCATTATTTAATCTCCTGATTATTAGTAATTTAATAAGTTCCCATTTTTATCAAGATAAAAAACGTTAATATTTTCAGATTCGAGTTTATCAAACAAATCATCTGAAGGTTTTTGACTAAAAACATAATTTATTTTTTTTACTTCATCTTTTTCAATTAACATTTTGTATCTATCTAGCTGGTCTTTGGAATGACCTGTTAAAGTCGTTTCACTTTTATAATGTTTATATTCCCACAACTCTTTTTTTTCTGTGTTGATCCAACCATCAGTAATTATCTTTTTAGGAGGAGGCTGGTCAGGATTAACAAATTTATTTCTACCTTTACCATATACTTTATCTTTATGGTTTGTTTTTAGCCATTCTTCAAAAGCAGAACCCCTTTGTGATGGATGCATATTTTCAGTTTTTTTTAGAAATACATCGTACTTATCTTTTGCAAGTTTAGTTTTAATATCTGTCCATTCTTTTGAAGATTGATTTTTTACTGTTTTTTTGATTTTTGTAGAACTTGATTCTGCTCCCGCTTGTAATAACTTATTATTTTTAGACACCAACCTTTCAGATTTATCTTTAACCCAAGACGTGACCCTTTTCTTAGCTTTACTCGAAATATCCAAACCATTTCTTAATTTTTTCCCAAATTTTTTCCCTAATAAATCAAGCTGTTTTCCCATTTTTTTGATCTGAACAGAGCCATAATCTTTTAGTTTTTTAAAAACAATTGCCTGCTGTTTTTTTAATCCTTTAGGAATCATTTTCCCAAGGATATCAGGACCAAACTCAAATGCTAGCTCAATCAGTGCATCAAAGGCCATACTCATTAGTCCTGCCTGAAAATCAGCCATTGTAAAGCCAAGATCTACTGTGCCCCAGTTTAAAAGTGTAGATGTTGGTAAACAACAGGGATCATTACACGTTTGATTAAAACCAACAACATACAGTGGTGTCACAGCTATGGGACCATCTGGGCCTTTGACAGTTAAAGATGCAAAAACACATTTACTTTCTGCGCCTAATAACAACAGTGGTATGAGCGTATTGATATTAACCGGCAAAAAAGGAAATAAATTAAGGTGAGGTAGAATAATTTTTTCAACACAATGCCCTTGGCTGACAACTTCAAGTCCATCTGCTAAAATTTTTCGATTATTTTCTTTATTTTCGCCAATTGCACGGGCTGTTACCAAACAACCTGCACCGGCATGCATGGCTTTTCCTGGAACTAAAAAAGGAGGCGCAAAAATAACAAAAAGCCCATCATGAAGGTCAAGGTTTATAAAAGGGTTTGTTATTTTGCATGGAAAAGCCATTGGTTATATCTCTATTCTGATTTGTATTTCAATGTGGTTTGTCTGATCTGGTTTGGAATGATTTCATAATCAAATAATTTTCTAAAAGAAAAATCCACAATGAATCCTCTTAGATCAATAAGCACCTCTTCAAGTTCCAAATCTCTGGTAAAGATGTCATCCTCCAGTCGAACCATCAGTTCAAATGAAGGTTCCGGGATTTGAAACTCAATGATTCCTTCTGTACTCATGCCTGTCAATCGAACGGCCTGGCCTGGCACAAGTTGCTTTCCTGATAAGCGAGGATGAGCGCGATCAAACATGCCATTGTCTGGATTAAAATCAATAGATTCTATCTGCTGCGCTAAAAATTCAGGATCATCAAGATTCAATTTGCCCTGAAGCGTCTGATCCCATTCAATAATTTTAAGCAATCGTAAAGCCCAGTTTGTAGGGTAGGGGGCAAATCCAACAGGGTCACGTTGTATGTTCAAAAAATCTTGTTCTTTTCGTTTTTTGGGCTCTTTCCATTCAATGAGCATATCCTTGGGATTTTCAATATTAGGCAAGGGATTTCCTAAAGCTTCATTTTTAGAAATATAATATCCTTTCCCAATCGGATTTGATGGGTAAGGATGTTCGCCTTGAGGTGTTACTGCTGAACCACCGAAAGCCAACTCATATTTCAGTGGCATGGATTCAAACAATTCTGGAGTAGATGGATATAATTTTTTTGACATCAATCTCTTTTCCCATATCCGATCACCTGTAACTAAAAGCGTTTCATTGTATGGTCCTGCTGAGGCATTGACCATCATTTGAGAAACAGGCCCTTTTGTTGAAATGGCATTTCCAATAATGATCAAATCGGTTGCTGTTCTGGGAAAAAAAAGATCGGATTCAATAATGCCAAATTCATCCTCAACAGGTTCTCGTCTGATGTCCTTTAACGCCTTTTCCCCACTCGTGATTAATGTCAATTGATTGTTGATTTCAATTTGATAACGAACACGAACCAATAGAGAATTATACATGAAATTTTCTTCAAGTTCATTTCGAAACAGTTCTGCAGGAAACTGAGTTTCATTAAAGAATTCCATTTATTACAATATCCTTACTTGTTTGTTCTTTTTACAATACCTGAAGAACGTTGTGAGTTGAGTAGAATTCTCTCTCCAAATAAATCTATATCGTCATTTGCAGTCGCATTAATATTGCCTCGTTTTGCACGAAGATGTTGTGAAAAAGCCTCAGTCTCAATATTACCCTCTGCAGATATATTAACATTGCCACCTGAAGACAAATTCACTGATTGTTTTGTTTGTAAATGAAGCTGATCACACTGAAGCGATAAATCTCCTTTGGTGTCAATTGCCAAAGATGCTGCAGTTAATTCAACCTGCGGCCCATCCTGTGTTAAATGAATTTTTAAACAAATCTTGCCATCAGGCGAACGAATTTGTAATTGATCGTTTTGATTAGATTCATATTGTTCCAAAACATAACCGGATTTCATGGGCAAGATTGTTTTAGGACGTTGAGTTTCTATCATCTCTTTTTTCATGGTGGATTGGGTCTTATTATCTTTCATTGTTCTCTCATGAATTCATTCCAATAAGCATTCCCTTGATATTGACTTTCATAGACCCGTTCAAATCAACATTTAAACCACTCAATTCATTGGATGTATTAGAACTGGATGATACTTTCATACCAGATATTTCATGGGAGGCCGTTGCTGAAGATGTCACATTGGTTCCATTTATTTCATTATTTATACTGGCATTACTAGAAATATTCGTGCCTTCAAATGAAAGATTGATGCCTTTAATAGTTATGTTTCCGGAACTATCCATTGTTATCTGGCTTGAACCAACAACAATCTGTATTTTATCTGACGCTGTAATTTTGACATGTGAAGCGTTTGATAATAATTCTATAGCATCTTTTACTGTAATGGAGAGGGCACTGTCTATTGTTTGAGTCACATTTCCTTTGGTATAATACTCTGCAGTACCTTTATTGATATTATGTGTATAATTGCCTTCTGAAACAGATATGGACGTATCTTTTTTTATTGTTTCTGTATGGCTGCCTTGAACTGTTTCACTTCGGTCTCCTTCAATGGTAATGGTTTCAGAATTTTTTACAATCTTAGATCGGTTGTTTTCTACTTGAAGAGATTCATTGTTGCCAATGGTTTGATTCTTATCATTTTCAACTTTTATGGTCCAATCTTTTTTTGCATATTGATAAACATTCTCCTTTCCTTCGGTATCTTCAAATTGTAACTCATTTCCACTTCCAGTTCGTATGATACTTTGCGTTTGATTGTCACTGGTGACAGGGCTGGGCATATCCGGGTTAGGAACAGCACCAGAAATAACAGGCCGATCAGGATCACCATCAATGAATGTCAATAAAACTTCTGTATTTTTGTGTAAGGGAAAGTGCATGCCATGGTCGATTCCAGAGTATGGCTGAACCATACGTATCCATCTGGAAGCTTTACCTTCTGATAAACCGCTTAAATCTACCGGTAATTTTACTTTGTAGCGTCCTTGTTCATCAATTTCAGCATATTTACCATCACCTGAAGCATCAATTCGAGCATTCATTGTTCCATAAAAACGAGGTTTTGGTGTTTTTCGTTCAGCCCGAAACTGAACATCTGATGGAATAGCTGTAAATTGATTGATATAGTTCAATCGAGAATTGCTATCTCTTGCATTAAATCCACTTTGATGACCTTCATGCTCAACTTCTATTATCAGGTACTCCTGGTTAAAATTTTGTCGAAAATGATTCTGAAGGGTAAAATAATAACCCGGTGAAAAAAATATACAGTTGTTTTCACCATGAAATGTTTGTTCTGATGCTTTCAATTCTTCTGCACGAATCTTTGCTAAAGTTTTACCTTCATCAGAAATTTTAAAATGATCTCCATATATGTAAATTTCACCATTGCCATTTGGATCAACAGTAGCTTCTTCTATCAGTTCAACCCCAGGTTTTCGATAATTGTAGTCTCGTAATATCACTTTTTGAGGAAGCGGTTTCTGGCGGCACAGAATTGATTTAACAACATCATCTAGATTTTGTTGACCAGAATCTGGAACATATTCAAAAGAATGTTTATCAGGAAGATTCGTATGTCTGATTTTTGTGTCAGTAATGATTAGTTTTTCTTTTTCATCTGTTTGTTCAAAATAATAATAAAAACCTTCACGCTCCATCCATCGGGAAATAAAATTCAGATCAGTTTCCTGATATTGACAGATATATTCCCAGTCTGGATAATTTCGTGTTGTTTTTATTTCATAATCATCTGTTGTCAGGCCTGTTTGTTTTAGAATTTCTTTAATAATAGTGGGTACAGTTTTGTTCAAAATAAGCTGACTTTCATGATAACGATCAGCAATCCAGAGTCTTGGTACCATGACAGCACGATAAAAAGAAGATTTATTTTTTTTATGCAGTTGATAAAATTGAGATAAAACCCCATGAACGGGTCGGTATTGATCATTACATTCAAAAACCAATGCAACAGGTTGTTGCATCATTTTTTTCAAATCAATCTCTGAATTATCAGAAACCAATGTAATATTATATTGATATACTCTGGAAAGGCCTTCAATGCCTCTAAAATCAACCACACTAAATGTACCATCAGGAACTGCCTTTGTATAAAATGCATAAGTTTTGTTATTTTTGAAAGCCATTTGAACTCCAGATGTCCGATGTAAAACATTAAAAAAGGTGTAAAATTGGAACGATACCAAAGATGGTATTATTGCCTTGCTGGTTATCTTAGGAGTTTTCGTAAAACGAAAGGAACCATTTGTAAGGTAATTTAATATCATCAGGATATTTGATGCAAATCAAAATATCCTGATGATAAAGTATCAAAGCAACCTATTTATTGGCCACCAACAGGCAGTCTCCAATCATCTTCAGCTTCAGTGCTGCATACTTCATGTTTCCAGGTAATTTTTCGGTAGGTAAATGTTACATCCTCAAGATGTGTAAAAGATCCATTGGCAGGATCCTGACAGGTTGGCATATAAGCTTTAATATCAGTAATAATAGCATCCTCAAGTATATGTGTAAAATAGTGCTCTTGAACACAAGCCGG
>Ga0272440_1000934_pt1 | contig 24361 bp, 12 predicted proteins | sample SSMMMBAug17_FD_192440 | JGI IMG/M metagenome (GOLD analysis project Ga0272440, IMG submission 192440) | Marine sediment archaeal communities from Little Sippewissett salt marsh, Falmouth, MA, United States - SSM-MMB-Aug17 | ecosystem: Environmental > Aquatic > Marine > Wetlands > Sediment ...
AGAAAGACAAACAAAAGCCCGGGAAGAACTGGCAAGCCTGTTTCAACAAGGTGATTTCAAAACAGGTGAAAAACTGGCAAAGGAAATACTGGCCAAAGCCCCTCATGACCCTTATGCCAATCACTTTTTGGGACTTTTAGCCAATACAAAAAATGATTTGGATACTGCACTTACGTATATGTTGCGATCCATTGAACATTTCCCAAATAATGCCGAGTTCCTCTGTAATCTTGGTGAAATCTATCGCAAACAAAATAATTATAGGCAAGCAATTAACTCCTTGAATAAAGCACTGGCAATTAATCCTGAAATGATCAATGCATACCTAAACCTGGCAATGGTCTATGAAACCATTAAACAGCCCAATGATGCTATCAATAGCTGCATAAAATGCCTTCAATATCAACCCGATAATTTCAGTGCCTTATATCATATTAATTTATTGTATCAATCCATTGGGCGGTATGATGATGCCATTGCTTATTGTCAGAGAATTATTCAACACAATATTCGAGATGCCAAAGCCTGGAACGATATGGGGGTTGCGTATCATAAAAAAGGTCAGTACTTGATTGCAGAACAATGTTTCGAGAAATCTCTTGATATTAATGCCAAATCCCCATTGGCACATGAAAATCGGGCAGTATTGTGGCTCCTTCAGGGTAAGTATAAAGAGGGCTTTTTGGAATATCAATGGTTTCGGAAAGATCAATTTCATCCAGCATTAACACTTTCTGCAACTATTTCTGGCAAACGTATTCTCATTCATTCAGAGCGCGGATTTGGGGATACCATTCAATTTTGTCGATATTTACTCCTTTTAAAAGAACAAAATGCCACTGTTTTATTTAAAATACCTGATCCATTATTTCGTCTTTTTTCAAGTTCAAACCTTGCTGATCAATATTTTATAACAAATCAAAATGATATTGGGCCCCATGACTACAGTGCTGGCGTTTTGTTTTTACCCTGCTATTTTAAAACGACCCATGAGAGTATTCCTGCCCAAACACCATATTTACAAGCACCTGAAACTGTCAAAGACGCTATCAGCGCAACCATTCATCAGAACAAAAAACAGTTTAATATTGGGATCGTGTGGGCTGGAAATCCCCAAAATGAAAATGATATCCATCGCTCCATGCCTCTGTCATGCTTTGAAACCATTGCCAGCCTGCCCGGCATTTGTCTTTTTAGCTTTCAAAAAGACCAGATACAAAGAGATGAAATAAACGAATACCAGGAAAAAATGTCTGTTATTGACCTGGGGGCACATTTCGATGATTTTGGCGATACAGCATCAGCCATCAGTGAGATGGATTTAATGATCTGTGTAGAAACTTCAGTGGCGCATCTCTCCGGTGCCCTGGGACACCCCACATGGCTCCTGCTCTCTACTGTTCCGGATTGGCGATGGTTATTGGATTGCCAAACCAGTCCCTGGTATCCAGGTATGCAGATTTTCCGACAGAATCACGAAGGAAACTGGTCTCAAGTAATGACAAATCTCAAAAAAGCCTTATTGCCATTCATGGTAAAAAAGCTGTATCACCATGCCATCGCAAGGATGAATCAAAAGCAATTCAAACAGGCCTGTCAATACTTTGAAACCATTACACAGATTGACCCCAATGCATTTGCTGCCTGGTTCAACATGGGCAATGCATATGGATTTCTATCCCAGCTCAAACAAAGCATTCAATGCTATGAAAAAGCATCATCCATTAAGCCCAATCATCCGGTGTGTTTATATAATCTTGGCCGGGCATGGTATAGTCAACGAAATTATCAACAGGCCATTGCCTGTTTTCAAAAAGCCATTGATATTAATCCTGATTACTTCAAAGCAATCTATAATCTGGGAAGCACATTTTATCGAACACGAGATATTGATAAAAGTATTGATGCCTTTCAAAAAGCCCTTTCATTAAAGCCAGATAGTATTGATATTTTTACCAATATTGGCTCTTGTTATGGCAAAAAGGGCGAATTGGACACTGCTATTGAGTGGCATCAAAAATCTGTGGATGCATCCCCGAGCTATGCAGATGGTCATTACAACATGGGGATATCATTGCTTCTGGATGGTCGTTTAAAGGAAGGTTTTCAAAAGTATGAATGGCGATTGCAACGTTCGGACTTTCCAAAGCCTGCCTATGAACAACCTTTATGGGATGGCAGCACTTTTAAAAATAAAACACTGTTGACATACATGGAACAAGGATTTGGTGATGCCATTCAATTTGTGAGGTATCTGCCACAAGTAAAAGCCCGAGGTGGGAACGTTTTGCTGGTATGTCATCCATTGGTTCAACGATTGTTTCAAACAGCTCAAGGCGTTGATAAGGTTATTCCTGAAAACCACCCCTTACCATCATTTGATTATCATATATCACTCATGAGCCTTCCCGCTATTTTTCAAACAGATATTGAAACCATTCCATCAGAAACGCCTTATTTATCCATTCCTTTGAAGGTCCCTGATTCATTGGATAATATTATTGAAAAACATGGAAAACAGTTTAATATCGGATTTGTGTGGGCAGGGAATCCATCCAATAAGCATGATCAGGATCGATCCATTCCATTGCATATGTTTTCACCCATTGCCAGTATTGATGGTATTCAAATGTTCAGCCTGCAAAAAGATCAACAAGCAGAAACATCACAAATGTTCGATTTTGTGGATTTAGCCCCATATATCACTGATTTCTCAGACACTGCCTATGCCATATCCAAATTAGATTTAATTATCAGTGTTGATACTGCAGTGGCTCACCTTGCCGGTGCCACTCATTGTCCAGTGTGGATCTTACTACCAAAAGTGCCGGATTGGCGATGGCTTTTAAATCGTGATGATTCTCCCTGGTATCCCACTGCCAGATTATTCCGACAAAAAGATCATGATCGCTGGACTGACGTATTTCTTGCGCTTATCCATCAATTGAAAATACATATGAACCATCCCCAAATGCATGATATCCCAAAAAATCTATCATCAGACTATGTGGCAGATCAATTGTTAAAACAAGGTAATTATCATTTCAGCAATGGACAAATGCCAGCAGCGATTGTAAAGTACCAGGAATGTCTTTCCATGAAACCAGATAATTCAGAAGTTTTATTTAACTTAGGGGTATCATATTTACAAAATAAAGACGTTCATAAAGCCATTGAGTATCTCAAACATGCCATAGATATTGATCCAGAATACCATGACGCTTATAACAATCTGGGAATTGCCTATCAGCGGTTGGGTAATAAGGAAAAGGCCATTGAATCCTTTGAAGCCGCGATTCAGTATCAGCCCGAATCTGCACGTTCGTTGTATAATTTGGGCAATGCCTGTAAACATAGTCAGCAATTCCAAAAGGCAGAAAAGTATTACAAACAGGCTATTGCCATTCAACCCGATTTTGCAGAATGTATGAACAATCTTGCAGATGCTTATATTTATCTGGAGCGCTATGATGATGCCATGAAAATGGTGGACCAGGCATTGGCCCTTTGTTCAGATTATCCAGAATTTTATTTCAACAAAGGGGTTATATTTTCTCGATTGGGTGATTACGCCTCTGGTATTCAGTATTTAAGAAAAGCCATAGACATGAACCCAGAATTTATTGATGCACATTACAGCTTATGTTTTTGTTTACTGGTTTTGGGCCATCTCAGAGAAGGCTTTCGACAGCATGAATGGCGGATTGCCAAACACCCAAACCAGCATCAATATGGACTTCAACGATGGAAAGGTGAACCATTTGATGGTAAACGATTACTGGTTTATTTGGAACAAGGTTTTGGTGATTGTATTCAATTTGCACGCTATCTGCCAAAAATCAAGAGAGGCACTGGCAGTGTCATATTGGGGTGTAATCCTGAATTATACACATTATTTTTACATCTGGATGGTGTGGATGAAGTAATAAAAGAGGGGGAGCAATGCCAGGCCTGTGATTTACAGGTTTCAATTGTCAGCCTGCCATTTTTGTGTAAGACAACGATAGATACCATACCATCGGAGACACCTTATCTACGTGTTCATGAAACGTCTCATGAAAGAATTGATCCAATCATTGCTCCTTACAAAGATCATTTTTGTATTGGCATTGTATGGGCTGGAAGACCTGATCATAAAAGTGATGCAGAACGATCTGTGTCATATGAAATTTTTCGCCCGCTAAATTCCCTTCATGATGTTCAAATATTTAGTTTTCAGAAAAAGGATGGTTTATCTGAGGTATTTGAAACAATGAACTGGATAGATCTTGGCTCATATTTCAACGATTTCTCAGATACTGCCTATGCTGCCCAAAAAATGGATTTGATTATCACTGTGGATACCTCAATGGCTCATCTTGCCGGCGCTCTGGCTTTACCTGTCTGGGTTCTGATACCCCCCATACCAGATTGGAGATGGTTACTTGATCGGGAGGATAGCCCCTGGTATCCAAAGATGCGTTTGTTTCGACGTGAAAAAAATGAGGAGTGGCAGGATGTTGTTGTGCGGTTACTCCATGCCTTAAGTGAAGAAAATAATGTAAAAAATGCGTAGACAAGATTTTGTAAATAGTATAATAATGAGGCTGGATCAAAAAAGACCCATGTCTATCATCTCCATCTTGTCTATCATGTCCATCTTGTTCATTCAAAAATGGACCTGTTTTTGTTGGGAATAACGACTATGAACAAAAGAAACATATACCTAAAAATGCAAAGCCTTGACGATGCAAAATCTCTATGGTTAAATCATTTCACCCTGAAAACATCACAAGAACGTATTTCAACAGTCGATGCATCGGGTAGAATTTTGGCACAACCCATTTTTGCAAAGCAATCATCACCCAACTTTCATGCGGCTGCTATGGATGGCATCGCTGTTTTGGCAGAAAATACTTATGGCGCTCACGTGGATCATCCCATTACTTTGGAACCCAATCAAAATGCATTCTTTGTTAATACTGGAAATGTGCTGCCGGACAATACAAATGCAGTTATCATGATTGAAAATATCATTCAAACAGATGCGAACCAGATTATTATTGAAGCACCGGCGATCCCTTGGCAACACGTTCGAAAAATGGGTGAAGATATTGTTGCCACTGAAATGCTTTTTCCACAAAACCATATTGTTACACCTTATTGTGTGGGCGCCATGCTCTCAGGGGGTGTTTTTTTTATTGATGTGAAAAAAAAGCCCAGATTACTGATTATTCCCACAGGAAATGAGTTACTGAACTGGCAATCTGAAAAAATTGCCAGTCCGCCCAAAGGCAGTATTATTGAATCCAACAGTACCATGCTGAAACTCTGTGCCAATGATTGTGGTGCAGTTGCCACTGATTATCAGATTTCACCTGATGATCCTGATTATCTCGAAAATCTTATCCATTCACATATTAAAGACTTTGATATGATTCTTCTCATAGGTGGATCTTCAGCCGGAGACTCAGATTACACTCGCGCAGTTATTGAAAACGCTGGACAGGTTCTTATTCATGGTGTAACAATTATGCCTGGAAAACCGGTTGTGTTGGGTGATGTTCAACAAAAACCTGTTGTGGGTATCCCAGGGTATCCAGTTTCTGCAATCGTTGTCTTTGACCAGTTTATCCGACCAATGATATACAATATGTTGGGTACTTTTGATCCCATGAGAAAACAATTGCCTGTTCATTTGACCCGAAATATGCCATCAAAGTTGGGCATTGAGGAATTTATTCGGGTGAAACTAGGGAAAGTCGGTAATAAAATTGTTGCATCAGCGCTGCCACGAGGAGCCGGGGCAATTACAACTTTTACTCAGGCTGATGGTATTATCCGCATCCCGGGGCATTCTGAGGGCTTTTTTGCCAATGACAGGGTTGATGTTGAATTGCTTCGCCATGAATCCATCATTGGTAATACAATTATGGCTGTTGGCAGTCACGATAATTCCTTGGATATTCTTGCTGATCTGATCAGTCATCAGTATCCAGATATCAAACTGGCATCCAGCCATGTGGGCAGTCTTGGGGGATTGATTGCACTGAAAAAGGGTACCTGTCATGTGGCAGGGACGCACTTACTTGACACCAATGATGGTTCTTATAATATCAGTTACATACGAAAATATTTGTCTCATGTTAAAGTGAAATTGCTCCATTTACTCATGCGGGAACAAGGTTTGATTGTTTGCAAAAGTAATCCGAAAAATATTCACAGCATTTCGGATCTCGGACGCAAAGATGTTCAGTTCATTAACAGACAGCCAGGTTCTGGTACCAGAGTTCTTTTGGATTACTTATTGCAACAGCATTCAATAGCATTAGATGACATTTCCGGGTATCATACTGATGAATATACCCATATGGGTGTTGCTGTAAATGTTCTTAGTGGTGCAGCAGATGTTGGTTTGGGAATTATGTCGGCTGCCAGGGCACTTGATTTGACATTTATTCCAATTGCTTTGGAACAATACGATCTTGTCATTTCAGAAGAATTCTGGGATACCCCAATGATTCAGGCCTTTGTTGAAGTTATTCGATCACAGATATTTCAAGATCGGGTTTTGGCATTGGGGGGGTATCAAACAGAGCGTACTGGACAACTCATTAACTTTTAATTGATGATTAAGGCATCTCATTTATGAAACTATTTTCAAAAAAGTACTGTGTTTTGATTATTATCTTCCTGGTCGTCCTGACCATTATCAGCACGCCAGCCTTTGGGGAGCGCGATAAATATATTATCAAACTCGCAACACTGGCTCCCAAAACAGTTGGCTGGGCCAAACATATTCGTGAACTCATTATTCCTGTCATTCGCAAAGAAACCAACCATGAAGTCCGATTGAAGTATTATTGGAATGGTCAATTGGGAGAGGAAGAAGACTATTTGCGTATGATTAAATCAGGGGAACTGGATGGTGCTGCTTTTTCTGCCCATGGCACTGTGTTGGCCTGCCCGGAGATGACTGTTTTGGAACTGCCTTTTTTATTTCAGAATTATGACGAAGTGGATTATATTCGCAGCAAAATGATTGATAAATTTGATCGGATTGCAGAAAGAAATGGCTTTAAACTGGTTTTGTGGACAGATCAGGATTTTGATCAGATCTATTCAACAAAATACCCACTCACACGCCTTGAAGATTTTCAAAAAGCAACATTTGTCTCTTGCTTTGGTTCATTGGAAAAGTCTGTATTGGAATCATTTGGTGTACAGCCCATTGTCAGAACCATCAAGCAGGGCGCGACAGATATTCGCAAAGATAAGGCAAATGCCTTTATTGGCCCTGCACTGTGGGTGGTTGGCAGTCAGGTATACAACAAAGTCAAGTATATCAATCCCATGAAAATTCGCTATTCACCATCAACTGCACTGGTTTCTTTAACCGCCTGGAATCGTATTCCCAAGAAATATCAACAAAAAATTCAAACCCTTCGAGATAGAGATCTTAAACAGTTTTGTAAGAAAAATCGTCAAGACAGTTTGCGGGCCTATGAGGCGATGATTAACTATGGCGCTAAGGTTTCAACAATGGAACCTGATGATTTCAAAATGGTGCAGGATCGCTGCCGGTCTCTCTGGTACCGGTTGGCTGGCAAACTGTATGCAGAAGAAACCCTTGAACAAATTCTTTCGCATTTACAAGAATACCGGGAAAGAGTTAAACGCATTAAATCATGGAAATTATCAGATTGACAATTTAAAGATCCAGTCCTAGCTCCCTGGCTTTTTGACTTTCAGGCAACCCATTTTCAGACAATCCCCGAATACGATAGTATTTTTGCAATGTTGATAGAAAATCGGATCTGCATAAAGGAAGAATTTCAACGCCATGGCCCCCAGAACCGGGGGTGTCGAAAAACCGGCTGGGAAGATTATCATGTGTGGCACAAAAACCATTGGATGCATTCATTATACGTTCATGATATACAATTCGCTCGCCTGTTTGTTGAAGTTTATTTGTGTTGGTTGGCACACCAGTGACAGCGGAATATATGTTTGCATATTCTTCAAGACTGGCTGCAAAAAAAACAAACTTACAGGCAATCAATGAGTCAACGCAGGCAAATGCATCCTCTGACAGTTTGATCATGCGGGCTTTGCCACTCCAGGAAAATCGATCTGTTGCTGATGGTTTCCGCAATATTTCGTGACTGATTGGATATGCACGTAAATGACATCCACCACGAGTTGATGTTGCATAAGCCAATGCCATCCCAAAAGCACCACGTGGGTCATAAGCCGGCAAGGCCTGCGATTTGACAGACATGGAAAGATCGACATTTTTTGTCTGACAATATATCTCAGATCCCTGGCCCAACAGAATACCATTGTTTTTTCCATAGGCAATATCTTCTAACAACTGAATAATCTGATGACAACTCAATTGTTGATCCATATGTTCTGCATAGGCGGCAATCGTCCCTGCGGCTGTAATGGTATCCATCCCCATTTCATTGCAAAAATGGTTGGCTTCCACAACCATTTGAATGTCTGTATTATCAGTTAGTGCGCTGAAATGGGACATGGTCTCAAATTCAGGTAAAACATTGCCAGAAGACTTTTGCTTTCGTTTACATAGGATATGACATCCTTTGCATCCAGATTGCTGGGATGGATATTTTTTGCTGTACGCATAGGCGTTCATACTTGATGCCTGTTCAAAGCAGGTTTTTCTAAAATTGCTTGTGGGCATCATCCGGCGTACATGAATTAAATCAAATAAGGCACCAGTGCCAAAGTGCATCAGTCCGTGCTCGCCAGAAATGATAGGGGAGGCGGCAATCAGACGAAGCGCATCCTGGCGCGCTTTTTTCAATTTATCTGAATCAAATATTTGTACACGTTGATTGCCATTGACCGAAATATATTTGATTTTCTTACTGGCAAAGGTAAGCCCCAGTCCATTACGACCGGCTGCATGATGTCGATCCACCATTACAGAAGCAAATCGCACGCCATTTTCAGCCGCTGGCCCGATACAGGCAACAGATCCTTTTGATTTCAATTGATTAGATACCTTAGAGATTGGCCATCCGGACATGTATGCGGCAGGCACAATGGTGATGGTTTGATTGTTGATTTCAATGCCACACAATGATTCAGACTTTCCTGTAATCACCAGACCATCAAATCCAGCACGCTTGAGATTTCTGGCAAATCGTCCGCCAACTGAGCTATCGCCAATGGTGCCTGTCAGTGGCGATCTGGACATGATTGTCATTCTGCCAGACGTTGGCGATGATGTTGCTGTTAATGGACCCGTAAAGAGGCATAGCGGCATTTCAGGAGCGTCCCAGGGGCTGGTAATTTGCGACCTTAAATAGTAACCTGCCAGCCCGCGTCCGCCAATCCATTTTTCATAAAGGGATTGTATGGGGGATTCAATTTGGATGCTATTTGTTGTAAGATCTATGTGCGCGATTTTTCCTGTCCATCCATACATAGTATATCCTGCTGCTTGTTTCTGTTCGAGGGCACACAACTGGATTTAGCACATCGCTTCGCTTTAGCAAGCCCCCGAACATAGTGTACGCAAAGGTTCGTTTTTATAATGATCGAATTTCTTGCCGCATGAATACGATATAGGATATGGCAAAGCAAATCATTGCCCCGGCAATCAAAGAGACAATATATGGCAATACAATTAAAGCACTTTGTGTCAAAGGCAATGGGCCGGAGAAACGTGACATGGACAGTTGTTCCATCATTCCCACCTGAACAAACGTTCGGGTGGTTCGTCGCATGGGATCTATGATAGTTGCTGTTGCATCGGTATATAACTGCAAGGGGGAAGTCAAGGCGATGGTTTTTTCGATTTTGGATTTCAAAATCATCAGGCCTGAATCGTTCATTGCATCAGGCACCAGTGCGCTGGCCACTGCATTTGCACCCAGATAAATAAAAAATGAAAAAAAGATCCAAAATGCCAGGGCTGCCAATGCAGATGTCGCCACATTGCGAAACACAATGGAAAACAAAATGGCAACCCCTAACCAAAAGGCAAGATAAAATATGCTGATAACCACATAGATAAACAACCTGAAAATTTCCTCAATCCCAGGAACAACACCAATCATTGTTAAACCCAGGCCTGAAACAACTAATATTATTGAAAATACCATGAGAATAATAATCGTCAGTCCTGCCAGGAATTTGCCATTGATGACAGCATCGCGATAAATGGGTTGAGACAAGAGTTTACTTAATGTGCCTTCATTACGCTCCCGATTGATGGTATCAAATCCAAGCATCAAACCAATAAGGGGACCAAAGAAAGCAATAAATTGAACCAGGGAAAACTGAACGCCGGATGATGTAAACATGAGCAAAAATACAAATTTGGGCTTTGCAATACCTTCAAGGTTTTTTGCCAGATTCAGTCCCGCCATATATGCAGTAATCAGGCTTACCATGGCGATGAGTGCAAAGAGAATTAAAAACCGGTTGCTTGAAAAATGATCTGCCAGCTCCTTTTTATAAATTGTTTTGATACCATTCATGATTATTCCTCCTGAAAGTATTTCATGTAAAGTGCTTCCAAGGTGTAAGATTCCTTGCCCACGCCCAATTTTTCTTCAGCCAATTGATCCATGTCGCCGCAAGCCACCAGTTTGCCATTAATCATAATGCCCACACGATCACAAATGCGTTGAACCTGATACAATAAATGTGATGATAGCAAGATGCTCATTTTTTTCTCTTTGCTCAACCACTGAATCAGGTCGATAATTTTGTTTGTGGTGTCTGGGTCCAGGCCCAATGTGGGTTCATCCAGAAATGCGATTTTGGGAGACTTAACCAATACCTCTGCAATACCCAAACGTTGGCGCATCCCCCTTGAATAGGCAGATATTACTTTGTTGCCAGCATTTTCAAGACCGACTGTCTTAATGGCTGATTGAATTCGTTCATTGGCGATATCATCAGGTATTTCATTCAAATCTGTGATAAATTTCAATGTCTGAAAAGCATCCAATTCACGATAAAACCCCATATTCTCCTGAAGATATCCAATATGTCGTTTCACATTGATTGGATCACGAGTGGGATTGATTCCCATCACATCCGCACTGCCGGCTGTGGGCTCTGTCAATCCCATCAGCATCAGCAATGTGGTTGTTTTGCCCGCACCATTTGGACCTAAAAAACCAAATATTTCGCCTTCATGAACCGAAAAGGTTAAATGGTCCACAGCAGCCTGCTTACCATATAACTTTGTTAAATCAGAGGTTTGAATGATTGCTTTTGATTCCATTTTTATCGCCTGCCCATTCGTTGAAAAATGTATGATAGTCCTGAAATTACAGCCACAATAATTAAAATACCGATCCATGCCCATGCTGCTGATGCTTTGACTGTAATTCGGAATTCAACAGTTTTGTCCACTTTTTCGCCCTGAATATTGACACTGACAGAGTAATCACCAACAAGGGCATCGTCATAAGGCTCTATAGTAACTTCAACCTGTTTCATGTCATTGGGTTCGAGAATTTCTAAGGCCTCGGGTTCAAAACTGACTTTCCAGTTTTCTGGTTTAAAGGACATAAATTTGATATTCTGCTGGGTCGCTGAACCTGTATTTTTAACATAAACAGAAACAGATGATTTTTTACCTGCTCGGGCATCCAATGATAATAATCCCGAAGCTGTTCCTGTTTCAAATTCATAAGTACCGGTCAAAATGACTTTTAAATCGGCTTCAGCTTTGGCATCACCCGATTGAACCAGAATACTGACAGGATATTCACCTATCTGAGCAGTCATGGGCGGTTTGACCTGGACTGCGACTGTGGCGTTTTGTCCTTCTTTTATCCGAAGGCTTGAAATATACTTGCTCTCATATGCAGGTTTGAAATTAATATCCCATCCATCCGGGCCTCGTGCTGACAAGTTGAATATAGCATCCCGATCCAGGCGGCTGTTGACCTCTACTGAGAACTCAAATTCTCCATCAGTTGGCCCGCGAAGTTCAGGGTATGAAGTTGACAGACGCACGCCAGTATCAGTTTCTTTTGAACTGGTTTTTTCAATCACTGTTACATGGACTGGTTGACGCAGCTGAAATCGGCCATCCTGAGTTCGGGCATTGATTTCAAATGCATACTTACCCGGTTTTACAGAATCTTTTGGAAGGGCCTCGAATGTCAGATTTTTTTCCTGAGCAGCAGGCACGTAAACATCTGAAACCTCAAACTGATAGGTTTTTATTTTCGTTGTCCAGTCTTTGGGTTGCCTTACCACTTGCAAATGAACACTTTCATTAGAACATCCGCGGTTGTATATTACAATATCCATACTGACTGTATCTTCTCGTTCAATAGTAATACCTGGATATTCAATGCCCATTTCAAGAGAACGAGTATCCTGAGGGCATTGTGAATCAGCTTGTGACAGGCTGCATAAAAGTGTCAATCCAAGCACACAAATGGCCAGGATGCGAATGCTGTGGGTAAACATGATAAACCTCCTTAAATAAAAATTATCAAAATCAAACTAAATTATAAATAATTCCCATTTTAGCGTTGTCAAGGGCATGGCTGCAAATGTTAGAAAACTGTGATGTTATTGACAATGTTTTTGATTTGATATATGTATTATCAATATTTAATGATGCTTTTATCAATTAACTCCAAAAAAGGAAAATAGATTGAAAGTAGATTTGCATGTACATTCCAAACATTCCAAACGTCCTTCGTCATGGGTGCTAAAAAAAATCGGTTGTTCAGAAAGCTATACCGAACCAGCAGCACTGTATCAAAAAGCGCGAAATAAAGGGATGGACTTCGTCACTATCACTGATCATAATACTATTCTAGGGTGTCTGGAAATCGCCCATCTTAAAAACACCTTTATCAGTGAAGAGATCACCACCTATTTCCCAGAAGATCAGTGTAAAATCCATGTTTTGGCATATGATATCACCCAGGAGAATCACAAGATAATATCAGAAATCCGAAAAAATATTTTTGAGTTGGTGGATTATCTCAATGAAGAACAAATCGTCCATTCAGTGGCGCATCCCATGTTTTCAATTAATGACCGACTAAAAGCATTTCATTTCGAACAGATGCTGCTATTATTCAAAAACTTCGAACTTAATGGCTCCCATGATGATTATCAAAATTATACTGTTTCAAAAATATTACAGGTAATTACTGAATCTGATATTCAGGCACTTTCAGACAAATACAATATAGCACCCTATGGCCTTGACCCCTGGGTGAAAAATCTGACAGGGGGGTCAGATGATCATTCCTCATTATACATAGCCAATATGCATACTCAGGTTAAAGGTGCCAGATCTGTTAAAGAAATCTTGGAGGGGATCTGTAATCAACAATCAGTTATCCATGGTCAGGGCGGTTCCCCAAAAACTTTGGCGCATATTTTATACAGTATTATGTATCAATTCTATCGCCATAATTTTAATATTGAGCGATGGATCAATGACGATTATTTTTTGAAATTTGTTAATCGGGTTTTACTTTTGGAAAATCATGGCGCAGAAAGCAGGGTTTTAAAACGATTCAAAAAGATCTGGGCATATCGCAAAAGCAGTAGTAACGATTCTGAGGTTGCCAACCAGTTTCAAAAAACAGCACGAGAGGTTCTTGTCAATAGCACGCAGTTTCAAGATGTTCTGGAATCGCAGGATGCCAATCCTCATCAAGTGAAAGAGATTTTGTACCAGTTTGTTAAGCGAGTGACCAACAATATCCTGAAACAGTTAGTCGATGATCTTCTCTTAAAAGTATCTTCAGCCAACTTGCTGGATATTTTCCAAACCATTGGTTCTTCCGGATTTTTGTATATGTTTTTGTCTCCATATTTTGTGGCATTTTCCCTGTTCCAGCGCGATCGGATGTTTGCCCGAAATTGCTTAAGTCGTTTTAATGCAAAAGATAATTTGTCTGCTGATAATCGAAAAATTGCACTATTCACAGATACCTACCATGAAATTAATGGGGTGGCCATGACCATTCATTCACAAGTCAATGCTGCGCGTCAGGCCAATAAGCCATTAATCGTTATTACATGCGGTCAGGAATCAAAACAGGATACTGTTGTGAAAAACTTTGAACCTGTTGGTTCTATTAATCTGCCTGAGTATCCAGAATTGAAACTTTTTTATCCCCCATTTTTGTGCATGCTGGATTATTGTTATGAACAAGGCATCACCCATATTCAATCAGAAACACCCGGCCCGGTCGGTTTGGCAGGTCTGGCCGCAGCGATGATTCTCAAACTGCCCTTTAATGGCACGTATCATACCTCATTTCCACAAACCACTGGCTTTTTAACTGATGATACCGCTATTGAAGCAACTTTGTGGAAATATATGCTGTGGTTTTATGGTCAGATGGACACTATTTATGTTTTTTCTCAGGCAACAGCAGATCAGTTGATTGAAAAGGGAATATCAAAAAAATCCATTCATATCCATCCCCAAGGGATTGATACACAGAAGTTTCATCCCAATAAAAGAAATGGCTATTTTAAGTCTCAATTTCAGATTGATGATACAGAACTGAAAATACTATACGTGGGACGTATTTCAAAAGAAAAAGGTCTCCCTTTACTGGTGAGGACAATCAAGGACATTGCTGAAAAAAGAAATGGTTTTCGATTAATTATGGTGGGCGATGGTCCTTATTTACCAGAAATGAAAGAAGCGCTAAGAGAATATCCGGTAGTGTTCACCGGCTATTTAACAGGCGAAAACCTTGCCCATGCATATGCCAGTAGCGATCTTTTTGTTTTTCCATCAACAGTGGATACCTTTGGCAATGTTGTTTTAGAAGCTCAGGCGTCTGGTGTACCTGTTATCGTGACCGATCAGGGGGGCCCAAAAGAAAATCTGATTCCACAAAAAACTGGATTTATCGTTCCTACTGCTGAACCTCAGGCATTGACTCATCAGCTGATTGATATACTGGATAACCCAAACCAACTGAATATCATGAAACATCACGCCCGAAAATATGCTGAAACCCGATCCTTTGATGCCAGCTTTCGATATTTTTGGAAGAATTATGGGGTTAATTAATATATGAAATCCGGATATTTCTATTATTTTCATTTAATCAGGTTAAGCCTTTTTAATAGTAAAAATACCCAGGCCCGATGGACACCCAAACGTTGTTTAATCATGGCTCTTTTATTTCCTGCTTTAGTTGGCCTGCAAACATTCCATTGGATTTGTTTTTTTCTGGATGACATATTTTTTAAGGATTACAAAAATATTGAAATCAAGGAACCCCTGTTCATCGTGGGGGTCCCCCGCAGCGGCACAACCTTATTACAAAGAGTAATATCCAATGACACAGATCGTTTTACAACATTTATGCTGTGGGAACTGCTGTTTGCACCAGCAATTATTGAGCGTAAGTTTATTTTAGCACTGGGCAAACTGGATCATTTGATAGGCGCTCCTTTTTATCGATTACTGAACTGGTTAGATAAAGTTGCATTTAAAGGCCTTGATGATATCCATCTGGCCTCTTTGACTGTTCCTGAAGAAGATTACTTTGCATTACTGCCCATATGTGCATGTTTTCTGTTAATTCATGTATTTCCATTTGATGATGAATTATGGCATCTGGCTTACTTTGATGACAAAATGCCTGAAAAAGACAAAGATCGCATTATGAAATTCTACAGTGCCTGTCTCCAGCGTCACTTGTATATAAAAGGTGCAGACAAACGAATTCTTTCCAAGAATCCATCATTCACACCCATGATCCAGACATTGAATAAAACATTTCCAGACTGTAAAATTATCGGTTGCGTCAGAAATCCCCTTCAAGTGATTCCCTCACTTGTAAGTTCAATGATGACTGGTGTGGAACTGTTTGATAATGATCCAAAAGCCTATGAATTTCGAGATCAACTCATGAATATGCTCGTCTATTTTTACACCCATCTTCATGAAATCTTACCCGATTTGCCATCAGATCGACATGATTTTGTTACTATGGAATATCTCAAAGAAAATGTGCAGCAAACTGTTGAAGATTTGTACCACAGATTTGGCTTTGACATATCGCCGGCCTTTCATGATTTTTTGACAAAAGAGACCCATCAGGCCCAAAAATATAAGAGTCAGCATCGGTATTCATTGGATCAATTCGATATTGCGCCCGCTATCCTGGAAAAGGATCTGGCCTTTATTTTTGATAAATACAATTTTGTCAGATCATGAAAACGACGCATCCAACCTGCTTGATTTCCATTCATGATGTCAGTCCTCATACTCTTCCAAAAGTGACTAATATAGTGAACAAATTGAAAAAAATGGGCATATATTCAGTTACTTTACTGGTTATTCCCTGGTTAGATTGGACAGAAAGTGACATAAATCATCTCAAAAAAATGCAACACAATGGCTATCCACTTGCTGGTCATGGAAACACACATGGCTGTAAACCTGTTAAAAACAATGCCCATCGCCTGCATAGTTTGGTGATTTCCAGAAATGTGGCAGAGCATTTATCCTGTAACCGAGATGAGGTCAAAAGAATTATCACAACCTGTTATCACTGGTTCACGACCAATGACTTTGATGCACCGGATTTATATGTGCCGCCAGCCTGGGCAATGGGCGATATTGCTGTCAGGGATTTACATGGTTTGCCTTTTCGATATTATGAAAGCCTGACAGGTATTTATGATACCAAAACAGGTTCTTTTCGATATATGCCGCTTTTGGGCTTTGAAGCAGATACCCCACTGAGAAAGTTTTTGGTGCGATCATTAAATTGTTTGAACTGGCACTATGGTATGCAATTTAACAAAACCATTCGTGTTTCAATCCATCCCAATGATTTTGATTTGTTATTGGCGAGGGATCTGGAAAGAGTATTAACCCGCTTTTCGGCTTTTCTATTTTGAAAATTTCATACAAGGAATGCACGATCTCGGCAATTGCAAGAACAGCGTAGGGCTAAACTGTACATACGCCCATGTGTAGCATGGTGTTTTACAATAATCAAGGTCTGACCCAATTCCCCAAAAGCAAGCCTTGCACAAGGAAAGACAAAGAATGATTGCAATACCTTTTGAATTAATATATACAATCATAGCTTTTAGGGCGACCTGGCCCATTAACGCCGCGCGTTCATCCACAATTATAAAAAAAGGAGAAATATGCCAAAACGTACTGATATAAAAAAAGTATTAATCATAGGCTCCGGGCCAATCATTATTGGTCAGGCCTGTGAGTTTGATTATTCAGGAACTCAGGCGTGCAAAGCACTTCGTTCACTGGGTTTTGAAATTGTGCTGGTCAATTCCAATCCAGCGACAATTATGACTGATCCAGGGCTGGCTGAAGTAACCTATATTGAACCCCTTGAGCCCCATGTCCTTGAAAAAATAATCGAAAAAGAAAAACCCGATGCCTTACTTCCCAATCTCGGTGGTCAAACAGGATTAAATCTGTCTTCAACCCTTCATAAAACGGGTATTTTACAAAAACATGGCGTTCAAATAATTGGTGTCAATGTTGATGCCATTGAGCGGGGTGAAGATCGCACAGCATTTAAAAATACCATGTTGCGTCTGGGCATTGAAATGCCTAAAAATGAGACAGTCAACACTGTTGCTGATGCCGAAAAGGTGGCAGAACAACTGGGCTATCCAGTTGTTATTCGACCTGCCTATACAATGGGCGGCACAGGCGGTGGTCTGGTATACAATGTTGAATCTCTCAGAGAGATTGCAGCGCGAGGTTTGGCGGCCAGTATGGTCAACCAGGTCTTGGTTGAAGAGTCAGTTTTGGGATGGGAAGAACTGGAACTTGAGGTGGTTCGAGATGCCAAAAATCAAAAAATTACGGTCTGTTTTATTGAAAATGTCGATGCCATGGGCATTCATACAGGTGACTCTTATTGCACAGCGCCCATGCTGACCATCTCGCCTGAACTTCAAGAAAAACTTCAGCAATATTCCTATGATATTGTCGATGCCATTGAAGTCATTGGCGGCACCAACATTCAGTTTGCCCATGATCCCAAAACCGGTCGTGTGGTTGTTATTGAAATCAATCCCAGAACATCGCGTTCATCTGCATTGGCATCAAAGGCCACAGGTTTTCCCATTGCACTTGTTTCATCCCTTTTGGCTGGTGGACTCACAATGGATGAAATCCCCTATTGGCGCGATGGCACCCTTGAAAAATATACCCCTTCTGGTGATTATGTTGTGGTAAAGTTTGCCAGATGGGCATTTGAAAAATTTGATGGTGTTGAAGACAAATTGGGTACCCAGATGCGGGCTGTGGGTGAAGTCATGAGCATTGGTAAAAACTATAAAGAAGCGTTTCAAAAAGCCATTCGCTCCCTGGAAAACAGCCGATATGGTCTGGGTTTTGCCAAAAACTTCAACGAATTGCCCTTGAATGAATTGTTGAATATGCTCAATATTGCCACGAGCGAACGACAATTTATTATGTATGAAGCCCTGCGAAAAGGCGCTGACATTGACACCCTTTATGACAAAACCAGTATCAAGCCCTGGTTTATTCAACAAATGAAAGAACTGGTTGACCTTGAAGAAAAAATCATTGCCAGTACCACCGACTCAATGATTCCCAACGATCTGCTCATACAGGCAAAAAATGATGGGTTTTCTGATAAATATCTGGCTCAAATTTCACACCTGAGTGAGGCAGATATCCGCAAAGCCAGAACAGAATCTGGCAAAACAGAAGCATGGGAAGCTGTGCCTGTCAGTGGGGTAGAAAATGCGGCGTATTATTTTTCAACTTACAATGCAGAGGATTCTGTTCAAATCTCAGATAAAAAGAAAATAATGGTGTTGGGCGGCGGTCCCAATCGCATTGGTCAGGGGATTGAGTTTGATTATTGTTGTGTTCATGCAGCATTTGCCATTCGTGATGCAGGCTTTGAATCAATCATGGTGAACTGTAATCCTGAAACAGTCTCCACAGACTATGATACATCAGATAAACTGTACTTTGAACCACTGACAGTTGAAGATGTTCTGAGTATCTATGAAAAAGAAAAGCCTGAAGGGGTTATTGTTCAATTTGGCGGACAAACACCACTCAATATTGCCAATGAACTGGCTGAAGCGGGGGTGAAAATTCTGGGAACTTCACCAGATACCATTGATCTGGCTGAAGATCGGGATCGTTTTAGAAAAATCATGCGGAAACTGGGTATCCCCCAGCCAGAGTCAGGCATGGCCAGCACATTGGATGAAGCCTTAAGCATTGCCCAAAGAATCGGTTACCCCTTGATGGTAAGACCATCCTATGTGTTGGGGGGCCGGGCAATGGAAGTGGTGCGAGATGAAAGCATGTTAAGACGATACGTATCAATGGCAGTGGATGTTTCCCAGGAGCGGCCCATATTAATTGATAAGTTTCTGGAAAACGCCATTGAGGCTGAAGCCGATGCCCTTTCAGATGGCACTGACGCCTTTGTTCCGGCTGTGATGGAACATATTGAGCTGGCTGGCATTCATTCCGGGGATTCAGCCTGTGTCATTCCACCAATCAGCATTCCCAGAAAACACCTTGAAACCATTGTGGATTATACCCGAAAAATTGCCATTGAAATGCATGTGATGGGTTTGATGAATATTCAATATGCAATTTCCAATGACAGGGTGTATGTTCTTGAAGCCAATCCCAGGGCATCACGCACTGTTCCCCTTGTATCCAAAGTGTGTAATATTTCTATGGCCAGGCTGGCGACAAATATTATGTTAGGTAAACAACTGTCAGATTTGAACCTCAAGCAGCGATTGATTCCCCATTTTGGTGTCAAGGAAGCTGTCTTTCCATTTAAAATGTTTCCTGAGGTTGACCCTGTTCTCGGACCAGAAATGCGTTCAACAGGTGAGGTTTTGGGTATGGCAGATACTTTTGGTATGGCATTCTACAAAGCCCAGGAAGCCACAGGCGTATCATTTCCGACTTCTGGCGCGGTCTTGATCACTGTTAATGATCGGGATAAGGATTCTGTCCTTGAGCCTGCTCGCATTTTTGCGGAACTGGGATTTAAAGTATATGCCACAAAAGGCACCCATGCCTATCTGATAAACAATGACATTCAATCAATCCATATCAACAAAATTGGATATGGGCGGCCGGATATTGTCGATGCCATCAAAAATGGTGAAATTCAACTGGTCATTAATACGCCGGGTGGCAAAGAAACACAGGAAAAGGATTCATATATTCGAAAATCTGCAATCACATATCAGATCCCATATATAACAACTTCAGCCGCTGCATTGGCTGCTGCTCGCGGAATTGCCAGACGATTGAAAGGGGATTCCCCCTTAAAATCGCTTCATGAATACCATGCCGATATTGCCAGGTAATACTGACGAAAGGGTGAACATTATGTTCACCCTTAAATCAAAGGAAGGTAGGCGTCGCATCTTCATAAATTTTCGGGTAGATAAAAGTATAAGTAAGCGGTCATAAATTTTCGGGTAGATCGTAGTATGTATATATTTTGTTATTCGTCTGGTTGGTCGAACCTTATGTTCACCTCGAACAAAAATCAGTATCAAACATATGAGCAAAACCAATGTAGGGGCGAACCTTATGTTCGCCCTCCGAACAAAAACCGGTATCAAACCTATGTTCGAAAATGAATTAGAAACGTTTGCCTCGGACATAGGTTCGCAAACGATTGTTATATGGTTTATCATAAAATAGTTAATAATTAAGATGCGACCCCATACCTCCCAGGAACGTACAATGAAAAATAAATTATCCATAGTTATCTTGATATGTATCAACCTTCTGGCTTCTACAATCTGTATGGCCAAACCCTTAGTTCTATCTAATCCTGATTTAGAATACGACATTTATCAACATGCCGATTTTTTTAGAGATCCAAATGGCCAAATAACAATAGATCGCATTATTTTACAACACCAATATGATTTTATGCCAGTTGAAGACAATGTATTAAATCTGGGATTTACAGATGACGCCATATGGATCAAATTTCGTGTGGTAAATAAAAATCCTCATATTGATAAGTGGTTAATGGAGATTAAGTATTATTTTTTATGGGATATTGATCTTTATATATTAAGCGATCAGATCATCGCACATAAAAAAAGCGGTATACAAACGCCTTTTGAAACAGTTGATATGGCCTATCGATTGTATATTTTCAATCTGCTCTTGCAAGCTGATAAAGAGTATACTTTGTTCATGAGATTTAAAACAGATATGCCAATGACACTTCCCATTTCAATCAAGACCATGAATACATTTGTTCAACAATCATTTAAGCTGAATTTCATGAAAGGTTCTTTTTATGGGGTTCTTTTACTGATTGTACTGTATCATTTATACTTATTTGGTACACAGAAAGAAAAAAATCATTTATGTTTTCTGGCATTTATTGTGACCTTATTTTGTATACGATTTACCTTTGATGGCTTTACCCGACAGGTCTTATTTTATAAATATCATCAACTCAATATGTTATTTACCCATTATTTTCCTATACTGATTCCCATTCTTTTTATCTGGGGTCTATTGTTTGTTTCATCATTTTCAATGTCTAAAAAAATGCCTCCATTTTTTAGAAATGCTTTTATTCTCATGATAATTATCTGGTTCAGTCTGGGCTTATTCATATTGTTTGGTTTTTCTTTGATCATACCAGTATTTCCTGTCTGTGCTGTTTGTACCATTATGATCTTTATTTTCTTTTTTCTTTATTTGTGGAGAAATGGATATTCACCCGCTTATTATTATCTTTTAGGATGGATCTTTCTGGTAAGCGGTTTTTTTTCGTTTTCATTACTGAGGCTTAATTATATCCCCAGTAACATACTTACTGAAAGTTCTATGGAAATGTGTATTTTAGGGATGGTTCTTTGTTTTCAGTTTTCATTTATACATCAGACCAATTTGATCAAAAAACAGCAACAGGAGGCACAACGAGAACTGGTAAAGAAAGCTGAAGAAAACAAACTCTTGATTTTAAGACAAAAAGAATTATTGCAGGCAGAAGTGGAACAGCGAACCAGTGAATTACAGGTGGCAAAAGAAAAAGCAGAACAAGCCAATCGTGACAGATTGCAATTTTTTGCCAACCTGAACCATGATCTTCGAACCCCATTAAACAGTATATTGGGCTATGCTCAGATTTTTCAATATGCCAGTAAATCCACGCAAGAATTTCAAAGTGGGTTTCAGGCCATTTATGAAAGTGCCAACTACCTGACATCCCTGATTAATGACTTGATGGATATCTCAAAAATTGAATCCAGTTCCTTTGAACTGATGCCTGATATTGTTGATTTAAAAGCCCTCATTCAAAGTGTCATAAAAATAATTCGCGTCCTTGCCCATCAAAAAAATCTTCATTTTACCACAGCCATTGATCATCATCTTCCGGATGCCATAATGGCAGATCAAAAACGATTGGATCAGGTGTTAATCAATTTGCTGGGTAATGCAGTAAAATTTACAGATAGTGGTGACGTTCATTTTTGCGTAAAAAGCATTTTCAAAACTGATCATTCAAAGGAACATAAAACTGTAACGCTATATTTTGAAATTAAAGATACAGGTGCTGGCATGGCGCATGATCAATTGGAAAAAATATTTCTACCCTTTAGACAAGTTTCCAGAAAAGATAAAAAACATGAGGGTTCTGGTCTTGGGCTTTCAATCAGCCAGTCTATTGTCCAGTTAATGGGCGGCACTATTTTTGTTGACAGTGTTTTGGGAAAGGGAAGTAAATTTTGGTTTCAAATAACAGTTCCTGTAATAAAAGAAAAAGTACTGCAATCAAAAAAAACAGGTCAAATTCCGATTTTTATATCTGATCCCCCTAAAAAAATTCTCATTGCAGATGATATATTTCATAATCGTGTTATTCTACATGAATTTTTAACCTTATTTCAATGTAAAACCCTACTCGCAAAAGATGGAAATGACTGCATTCAAAAAGCCATTGAATCAATGCCGGATGTGATATTGATGGATATTCAAATGCCCAATTTAGATGGTATTGAAGCACTTAAACAGATCAAAACAATGGATAAAATCAAGCATATTCCTGTCATTGCTGTATCTGCAAGCATTACTGATATGACAACACAATCAATTATTCAAAAAGGTTTTGATGACTTCATTCCAAAACCTGTTGATATGGATTATTTATCAACAGTTATCCGCAAATATCTTGATGTTGATATCCAATATATTGAATATGACAATGTGAAAAAAAAGCCGCTTTGTGAAATCCAACCTCAAGCCTCCAATAAAATTGATGAAATTCAAAAACTGCCTTTAATTGATATCAATAAAGCGATATCAAATCTTCGCAACGACAATCTGCTTTTAAAACAAGTATTAGAAATGGCAATTGAAGATATTCCAAAATATATGAAAGATTTAAAAGATAATGTGAATAAACGTCAGCCAGAAAACATAAAACATCAAATCCATAAGCTAAAATCAAGTTTTCAGCTCATTGCTGCAAAACGATGTGAATCAATTGTTGATTTGATGTCTCAAAAATGGATGCAATTGACATATGACTCTGCTGATATACACTTCCTTGATACTGAATGGCTCAGGTTGACTCAGCATATTAAAGAAATTATTCAAGAGCAAGACCAGTCATGAAAAAACAAGCACAAATGACAGAAAATTATACTCATTGTTGACGACAAACCGATATTGGTTTTTGTTCGAGGCGAACATAAGGTTCGACCAGGCCCACTTATCATTTTTGGTTCTTTTTATTCTTTATTCTTTCATATTCTTCCTCCATATCTCTCCATACTAGCCAACAGTAATTTTTGAAAGTTTATCCACAATAGACATCAATTTTTCTGCTTGAACATTTAATTCTTCAGAAGAAGCGGCAGCCTCTTCTGCCACTGATGCGTTTTGTTGAACAACACTATCCATTTCGTTCATTGCAATGTTTAATTGTTCGATTCCACGCGCCTGTTCATCAGAAGCTGTTGCAATTTCACCGACCAGGTTTGTAACCTGATTAAATGATTGATTCTCATTAATTGGTTGGATTTCGATTACAACGATCTACCCGAAAATTTATGATCGCTTACTTAGTTAGTTATAACCAGAAATAGTTTATCACTTTGATAGAGGCATGTCATTTCATGGAATAATGGCATATTATATGCTTTAAAAACCCATAATTAATCGAATAAAAGGATAATAGAAATAAAAAAATGAAACTTTTATCAAAACAAAATATTGTTTATGTTTGTTTTTTTGTTTCAATGGTTTGTGTGAATTTATCCCATGCCAACAATACAGTTCGAATACAACTCAAATGGTTCCATCAATTTCAATTTGCAGGATATTATGCTGCCATAGAAAAAG
>Ga0272440_1000935_pt1 | contig 24352 bp, 19 predicted proteins | sample SSMMMBAug17_FD_192440 | JGI IMG/M metagenome (GOLD analysis project Ga0272440, IMG submission 192440) | Marine sediment archaeal communities from Little Sippewissett salt marsh, Falmouth, MA, United States - SSM-MMB-Aug17 | ecosystem: Environmental > Aquatic > Marine > Wetlands > Sediment ...
TGTTTTAAGTGTTTTGAGGAAAAACTGTAAGCGCTCACATATATGGCATAAATGTTCAATTTATGTATCAATTCCGGAATGTCAGAAAAATTACCTTCTACTTTAATGGATTGATTGGCATGAAAACCATTTTCGAAAATTTTTTGGCCGTTCATTTCCGGACGATCATCAATAAATCCAACAGGTTTCTTTCTAAGTCGAGGCGAATTCGTCAGTGCTCTGTATAAATTTTTACCAATTGGATCAGCGCCATAAATGAGTATTGGTTTTTGCAGGTTTTTGAGCCATGATTTTGTTGACAACAAGTGGAAAAAAAACATTTTAGTACCTGTCAACGCTATGATGGTAAGCACATATGAAAAAACAAAAACATACCTTGAGATTAATACTCGACTCAAAACAAGAACCATACCCACAATAAGAAATCCTAATGTCACACCTTTGATCACACGTTCAATCTCTTTCATGTTTAAAAAACTGGATTCATCGTCATATGTTTGCCCTATAATCAAGGTTAAAACAATCAATCCAGACGAAGCCATACTGGCTGTAAAAAGTTCAGGAGTTGAATACATAACTTCTTTTCCAATGGAGAGAAATCGATAGATCAGGTAAGCTATAATAATCATTGCATTGATAATGATAAAATCTGTGAAAATATATATGGCATAAAGTATATAACTGAAAATGACATGCTTCACGATTGTTTTCCTTTTTTCTGATTGAATTTCTTTTTTTTGATCCACCTTATAAACATCAAAATGATAAAAGAAGGTATTATTTTAATGTACCGCTTACCTAATCGACCTGGATCCTGAAGAGAACGAAAAAACCATTGCAGTCCTAATTTTTTTACCCAATCAGGAGCATCAGATTGAATATTTGTGATGATATCAAAAGCTGCGCCAACACCGATAATCACATTTGTGTTTGTGTGTTTAACTAAATGGGACATGATATATTCTTGCTTAGGAGTTCCTACACCAACCCACAAAATATCGGTTTGGTTAGACCGAAGATGAGATAACAGTTGAAAATCATTAAATTCAGAAAAGGATGAAAATGGTGGACAAAAAGCGCCGGAAATTTTAATTCCTTTAAATTTTTTTTCCAATTGAAACTTAACGGCCTGAACCTGTTGATTCGTTTTTCCACCATATAAGCAATGCGTGAATCCCTTTTCCACAGAAACCCTGCACAAATAATTCATTAACTCAGGACCATAAACTCTGCCCATCGAAGAGAAACCCAACAGTCGCCCTATCCAGACTAAAGGCATACCATCAGGAACTGTCAACCCACTATTATGATGAATACTGCGTAGGAAGGAATCCTTTTGAGAAAGTACGATTCCATGAACATCACGCACACAAACATACTGCTGTTTTTTTTTTTCAATCCATTGCAATATCAATTGAACGCTATGATCTAAATTGGTTACATTGATGTTGATATCGAGGATATTGATACTTGGCGTTATATTTCTATTAGTGGTTCTCACTGATATTAAATCCCTTTTCCCTCAATTAAAACACGAATAGTACGAAACAATACCCACATATCAAAACACCATATTTGCCATTGATTATGGGACTTGCAAAAATCAACATATTGTTGATCCAAATCTTCCCTGTTGCAGCTTGAATCAATTATTACGCCTTTATATTGAATTTGCCCTATACTTGTCCATCCAGCAATAATTTGGTTTCTGAAAAAAATACCATTATTTATTTGTGCGTTGACCAAAGGTATGGCTAAAGGTCGGGGGCCAACCAGACTCATATCACCTTTAAAAATATTAAACAATTGCGGGAGTTCATCCATATACCTGTTTTTCAATATTTTTTTTCCCGTCCATGTTAATTGATCCAAATTGTCTTCAAAATCTCGAATACAGGTTCCAGTTTGAATGGCCTTTTCAGCAATGTTTTGTTTGACCATTCTGAATTTTAATATTGAAAAAGGCTTGCCGCGAGATATTCTTTTTTCACGAAAAAAAAATCGCCCGCGATCTTCAGGACAGATTATCATATTAATGCTCATAACAACAAAAATAAAAATAAACACAGGAATACACAAAATTATGAGCATTCCTGAGATCAGAATATCGGTCAATCGTTTTATTGGGAAAAGGGGTATTAATGATAATAACGTTACTTTATGGACATTTAATTGTTTCATATCAAAAGATTCCATTGTATTCAAATTGCTTGCATTTATCTGTGAAAGAAACACACTTAGGAACAATTGAAAAATAAGTTCCCCATTTATAATTGTACGTTTCGTGGCTATAGCTTGTAGAGACAAGGCACGCCTTGTCTTTACAAACAAGAACCGAAAATGCAAATTCAGAATGGGGAATTTATTTTCAGAGCATTCCTTACCAATAAAAGAATTAATATCAAATAAAAATTTATTAAATATTTCATTTTGTTACCTCCTGTCCTTGTTGATTATAAGGATTCAGGTTTTGTGTATGATGAATCAAAATTGAACGAATGGCTTCATTATTTTCTATCATCGGATTCAGATTAAGGGCTGTAGAAAAATGATACATTGCCTCAGAATATTTTTTTTGATGTTCATACAACAGTAGCCCTAAAAATTTATGGGCTGAAGCCCAATCAGGCTTAAGTAGAACAGCTTTTTTGAGTGCCTTTTCAGCTGTTTTATACTCTTTTAGTTGAATCGCTGTTAAGCCAGCGTTAAAATGAAACACAGGATTTTGTGGATTACACGTCACTGCAGCCAGATATTCTTTAAAAGCTAACTGTGGATTTTGATTATTTCGGTAAATATTTCCCAGGTTATTATGCGCACCTGCATGTGATGGCTGAATATGTAATAAAATGCGATAAGCTTTTATGGCTTTATCGGTTAATTGCTTATTTTTATAAGCATTCGCCAATTCAAATAGCTGCGACAATGTATTGTTATCTTTTTGTGAAGCTTTGATAAAATAGTTCAGTGATTCTGGTTTATTCAGTTCAAATGCGAGGCGAGCTAAAGTATACAATAGTTTGGGATTAAAATGATCATTAAATACTATATTTTTATAATACTTTTCAGCCAGAGAAATATCACCTGATTTTAAATGAATTAATGCCATATAAGTGTTTGATACAGTGTGATCAGGCTGCTTTTGAAGGATGAATTGAAATGTTTTAATCGCTTCTTGAAATTTTGACATTTTCATATATGCTTCAGCCAGATGAGAAAGGATTTCAATATTATCAGGTTCTTGTTTTTGAATAACAGTCAATTCGTGAATCAGATCTTCGTTAAATAAGTTATTAGCAATGTAAAGATTAACCAGAATTTTACGAATTTTAATCAACACAGGTAAATACTGCAATACCTGTTTGAAATGTGAAATCGCTAATTCTGTCTTGTTTAGTTTCATCAAAGCCATTCCTTTATTTGCCAGACAGTTTATTTGATTTGGATAATCGGTTAACACCTTATCAAAAGACATAATTGCTTTTTGAGGTTGATTACTTTCCAATTCTGCTCTACCAATGAAAGAATATAATTCTGTATTAAAAGGATTATATTCCAGAGCTTTTTGTGATTCTGATATGACCAATGGCCATCGATTGAGTCTTTCAGCAACAATAACTTTTAAAAAGTGCCTGTCCGATTGAACCATTGCATAAGAGACATACAAAATGCCGATAAACATTAATGCAATCATAAATAAAATACAAAATCCTACTGGTTTAGAAATGGTTAGCGTGATCTCTTTAGAGTGATTCGTATAAAAGGTGCATGCAATACCAAGATATATCATAAATAAAATCGGTGGAATTGACATCTGAAATGGAAAACTGAAACAGGCGTTTATCAGAACATTAATGACCGCAATCAAAGGGCAAAACAAAAGATAACGAGAATCAGGAGTTGTCTGTACTTTTAAAGAAACAAAAATGATGCAAAAAAATCGCCACAATAAAAAAAACCAAAGGCATAGTCCGATCAGTCCGAATTCAGCTAAAAATTGGATATGATCATTATGTGCGTTAAAAACACGATATATTTCTCCAACCCATGAACTTTTAACAACCTGATTCTGGTATTGTTCAAAATGAATCCGGTAATTTCCAACGCCAACACCTGTTAAAGGATAATCTTTAGCCATAGCCAGACTGTTAATCCAAACTTCTATTCGACCAGTAAAAGAATTATCAATTTCAGAATTATTAGAATCATTACTAATCTGTTTCATTTGTTGAAAGACAGATTGTGTGGCACCGGCCATATGCCCAATGGCGCTTGAAAAATTTTTCTGATTGCCACTATTACTTCCATTTAGAAGAATTAACCCAATAATTATTCCAACTAAAAATGGAACAATTTTTCCTGAATACCAGACAGGCGTTATTCCTTTTTGGTAGTCATAAAATAGCAGTATTGATAAACACGTAAACATAAATAACAGAACGACCCAACCTGCCCTTGTATACGTTGTGTAAATATAGAGAAGAATAAAAGAAAGCGCAACACCATAACAAGAATTCTTAAGCTTATTTTTCAAAGTCAAAAAGATTGAAATTCCGGCCGGTAATGTCATCATGATATAATGAATGGCTACATTTTTATGTCCAAATGTTGAGGATGGCGGTCTTACTTGTGGTATCCATTGAATATCCATAAAAAATTGCAAAAGACCAATGAGCGCAACACCAAAGCCAGACCAGAAAAAAAAAGGGATAAGCGTTTTTGTCTTTTCCCATTGAAATGTCGAAAGGATCAAAAAGAAAATAGCGCCTGTCCACCATTGTCTGGCAATTAATATTCCTTCATATGGATTTGTTTCGCCAATTATAGAGATAGAAATCCATAATATCCAGAGTGCTACGGGAAGATGAAGCGGTGTTATTTTAATCTTTAATTGTTTATTGTTTACAATGCCAATGAACCAGAAAAAAGCAACAACAATAGCAGACAGTTGAAGAAACAAACTCTGTGGTAATCCTGAAAAGTCACAGATATTAGTGATAATAATGAATGGCGATAGAAAAAAAATAATTTTCATCAATCGTATTTCATAATAATTCATGGTTTGTTTTACCTTATTCAAAAATTGCCACTTAATCAATATCTGAACAGAATTGGTTATATCGTAATAAATCGTATCAATATTGAAACTCAATAACAAACGATTATTTTTTTGATTTGTAGATCTATAAATTATTATGAACGTACCGATTTAATGTTTTTAACGAGAGTCGAGTATATGATTTTTTATTAAAATTATAAAATTATGATGTTTCGATTGTTTCTATTCAGACAATAATACTTATTTTTGAGTTGGTATTTATTAGCAGTTAAAAATAGTTCGTCAAGTAATTATTTCAACTGAGGTAACTTAAAAATGGAAGGATTGTTAATATTTTTATGATGCAAAAAAAACAATCAATTGACATTATATCATTAATTTGAAAAATATGATTACCTATACTTATTGTGCAAAGTATAGAGTGTATATTCAAATTATAGAGTGTATATTATAGATATAAAGAATTTGAAAAAGGTTTATCTGTATATTGTATTTCATTCTTGACCAAACACGAGAAATTATGCATTTTAAGACAACAATTTTTAAATTTACTTGTTTGGGTCAATAACACGAAAATTAATTCGTTACATAATATTCAAAACGACAGTACAAGTAAGAGTATATAAAATGAAACGATTTGATAATAATTTCATTCAGGATAACAAATGATAAAACAATACGAACAAATAATAAATGATACTAAGGGATTCATGGCACCTGAAGAAGGTCGTGGGCTTTATCAATATGCTCAAAAAGCATCTCGATTCGGACCTGGGTTGGAAATTGGAAGTTATTGCGGGAAATCAACCGTTTTTTTAGGCGCAGGATTTAAAGAAAACAATAGCATTTTGTTTACTATTGACCATCACAGGGGAAATGAAGAACAACAGCCCGGTGAGGAATACTTTGATCCAGACTTGTTTGATGAAAGTCTTGGCAAAATAGATACACTGAAATTTCTAAGAAACACAATTGAACGTGCTGATTTAGAAAAAGCAGTCATTCCAATCGTTAGTCGTTCAGAGATAGTTGCAAAACTATGGCGAACCCCACTCAGTCTGGTCTTTATCGATGGCAGCCATACTTTTGAATCTGCAGAAAATGATTATCAATGTTGGACACCTCATCTGATTGATTACGGTTATCTTCTCATTCATGATATTTTTACTGATCCTTCACAAGGCGGTCAGGCACCATTTCATATCTACCAAAACGCATTGAATTCCGGCTTGTTTGATGAAATAGAAATGATTCAAACGCTTGGGATATTAAAAAAAAATAGTACTATTTAAATTATTAATCAATAAAGGAAATTGATATGGTAATTGAAGAAGCCAGACAGGTGTTAAGAATTGAAGCTGAAGGATTGCTTAGCCTCATTGATCGTGTTGATCAGTCTTTTGCTGATATGGTTGATATTGTCAGCAAAGCATCGGGACGACTGATCATCGGTGGAATAGGCAAATCCGGATTGGTTGGCCAAAAAATTGTGGCCACATTAAACAGTACAGGAACACATTCACTGTTTTTGCATCCAGTAGAAGCCATGCACGGCGACTTAGGTATACTGGATAAAAACGATGTCTTTTTAGGAATTTCCTACAGTGGAGAAACAAGGGAACTGAATGTTCTTTTGCCGATTATCCGTGAAATGGGATGTACAATCATTGCTTTTACAGGTGGGATGTCATCAACATTGTCAAAACTTAGTGATATTGTCATTGACATTGGAATTCCAAAAGAAGCGTGCCCAATGGGATTAGCACCAACGACCAGTACAACTGCAACGCTGGCAATGGGAGATGCCCTTGCTGTTGCACTGATAAACAAAAGACATTTTAAATCCTCTGATTTTAAAAAATTTCATCCTGGCGGTAATTTAGGCCAACGTTTATCTATGAAAATAAAAGATTTAATGTTATCTAATAACAACATTCCAGTGGTTCATATATCTGCTGATATGAGAAATGTTATTCAAGAAATCAATCGAGAATCATTAGGAGCTGTTTTTGTTGTCGATAATAATCAAAAATTGTTGGGTATTATTACTGATGGTGATATTCGCCGAATAATTGCCGAACATGAAAATATTTTGGATTTACCCATTCAGTCTGTGATGATACATAATCCACGGACATTACATCCCGAACAACCCGCTGTAACAGCTCTTAATTTAATGGAAAAACATTTAATTACTATTTTGCCTATTGTTGATGAACATGCTAAGATTCAAGGCATTCTGCATCTTCATGATATTCTGGGTAAAGGAGAATTTGCCTTCACCGCACATTGATTTTTGAAAAAAACATTATCATCAGGTGATTTCCGGAAATAAATATACCCGGTATACTCCGAATGCCGGAGACAAGTTCGTAGAGGCAAGTCATGCCTTGTCTCTACAGTCAAGCTAGTGGAAATTAACACTTAAAAAATGGGTATATTTATTTTCGGAAATCGCCTTTGTAGCAATAGTGTATAAAAAAAATATACTAATGGATGACAATTATTATGAGTGAATTTTTATTACATCGCATCATCATTGGTGTTATGGGAGGCGGAGAAACCAATGAACGAAACTGTAGCGTTGCATTTGAATTAGGAAAACGTATTGCAAAAGAAGGATGGGTATTACTGAATGGTGGTCGAAATTGCGGTGTAATGGATGCTTCAGCCAAAGGAGCAAAGCAAAATGGAGGATTGACGATTGGTGTACTACCTGATGGTAGTACCGGTCAGATGTCAAAATGGATTGATATCCCAATTCTTACAGATATGGGAATGGCCAGAAATGCAATTAATGTCCTTTCAAGTCATTTAGTGGTTGCTTGCTCAGGTGGTGCAGGAACCCTATCTGAAATTGCTTTAGCCCTAAAATGCAGAAGACCTGTTATTGTTATGGGATGGAATCCAGGAACATCATTTGTTAAATATGAAAAAAAAGGACAATTGTATCTAACGTCAACACCACAGGAAACGATCCAACAGGCAAAGTTGATTTTGGAGAAAATTACATGAATAAATACCCCATTATTCAGGTCAACCATTTAAAAGCTGTCTATGGTAATACGGTAATTTTAAAAAAAATCAGTTTTTCTGTCAATCGTGGTGAAATATTTATTATTCTGGGTGGATCAGGTTGTGGTAAAAGTACGCTGTTAAAACATTTAATTGGCTTATATCAACCCGCAAGTGGTGAAATTCGAATTCACGGCGAAGACCTCGTTTTGGCAAAAGGTGCAAAACGTAAGGAAATTATCAAATCTTTTGGTGTAATGTATCAAACCGGGGCATTGTTTGGATCTATGACATTGTTGGAAAACGTTTGTTTACCGTTGGAAGAATTTACACAAATACCGAAAGGTGGCATACATCAAATCAGTCGAATGAAACTTAATCTTGTTGGGCTATCTGGCTATGAAAAGTATTTCCCTTCCGAAATAAGTGGTGGTATGCAAAAAAGAGCTGCTATTGCACGGGCAATGGCTTTAGACCCTGATATTTTATTTTTAGATGAACCTTCTGCGGGTCTTGATCCAATAACATCAGCAGAGTTAGATCATCTAATTGTTCAATTATCAAATGACCTGAATATGACATTTGTGATTGTCACCCATGAACTCGCCAGTATTGAAACGATTTCAGATCGTGTTATTATGTTGGATAAACGAAAAAAAGGTATTATCGCAGAAGGTCACCCGGCTGAATTAAAAGAAAACAGTGATATTCCCTGGGTTCGACAATTTTTTAATCGAAAAATATAGATTTTTATGTAAATCCATAATGGGAGACCTGAATGAACTCACCCAATTTTTTCAAATTAGGCATTTTTGTTATCATCGGTACTTTCATCTTTTGCTTTTTGATTGTTATTTTTGGGGCTGGGAAGCTGTTCCAAAAGCGTGTGATGATTGAAACCTATTTTGAGGAATCAGTTCAAGGACTTGAGATTGGTTCTCCCGTTAAATTCAGAGGGGTTCACATAGGAAAAGTCGAATCCATCAATTTAGCAGCCAATGAATATCAAAAATCGGAAACACGCTTGATTATGGTCCGCTCAAGCTTACTGGCAGATAAATTTCCACATCCTTTCGAAGAATTCTTAGAAGCAGAATTGATCAACGAAATTAATAAAGGCTTGCGTATTCGATTATCCTTCCAAGGGATTACCGGAACTGCTTATCTGGAACTGGATTATCTTGATCCTCGTCAAAATCCTGTAACTCAAATCAGTTGGCTTCCCAATTATCCCTATTTCCCCTCTGCGCCAAGCGTAATTACCCGTTTAAGTGACGCTGTTACCAATATAATGAGACATTTGGAGTTAATTAACTTCGTTGGAATTACCCATCAGTTTGAAAAAACATTAAATACAATGCGGCAACTAATTGAAAGTTCACAACTAAACAACGTAACGCGTGAGGCAACCCTTTTACTGTCAGAAGTTCGCCAGACCAATCAATCGTTAAAAGAATTATTTAACAATGAATCCCTGGGGTTGATTCTTGAAAACACACAAAAACTGATGGCAACCGCCAGTCGTATTGCTAAAAATTCTGAAAAACCTGTTGAACAACTTTTGACAAATCTAAGTAATACAGGTAAAAAAATTAAGCAAGCATCGGAAACAATCAATGCGTTTTCAAAAAATTTACCAGAGTCATCCATTCAATTTAAACGTCTGCTCCGAAGATTGGATTCCTTGTTGTTCCTTCAACAGGACGACATTGAAAAAACAATTGATAATATTCGTCTTATTACAGAAAATTTAAAAGAATTGACCGAAAACGCCAAAAAATATCCATCTCAATTTTTATTTGGCGCTCCGCCTACCCAATCACGTCCAGGACGATAGATTTGGAGGACAAAATGGTTGATATTTATATAAAAAATATTTGTGTTTTAAAAGTAATCTACAGCATTTTGATAATTTTAATGCTGATGACATCATGCCTGAACACTCAAAGCATATATCCTGAAAAAAAATACTATTTACTGGAAACCATTCAAAGACCTGTTCCAGCAAAAGTTACACCCCGTGAGGTCTTGAGAATCGCCAAATTCAGAATGTCACCAGCATTTACAGGAAAAGGTTTTATTTACAAAAAAAATAAAATCACTTATGATACGGATTTCTACAATGAGTTTTTGGTTTCTCCAGATATTATGTTGGCTGAAATTGTACGAAAATGGTTTGATTCAACAGGATTGTTTATGCGCGTTACCAGTTCTCCTGGTCATTTTAAAGAAAAATTCATTTTAGAAGGTGCTGTTACGGCAATGTATGGTGACTATTCCGACAAAAAAAGACCTTTAGCTGTTTTGAACATTCAATTTTTTTTAATTGAAGACACTGGGCTATCTTATAAAATGATTTTAAGAAAAAACTACACCAAAAAAATTATTTTAGATACACATAAAACATCCTCGTTGGTAACAGGATGGAATCAATTGATGACCGATATGCTATCTGATTTTCAATCTGATTTGTTTTATACAATTTTTAAATAAATATTTTATTTTTTTGAGGCGACAGCTTCTTGCTGTGGAATCATTACAATAGAAAAGAAAACTATTATGCTTGTTGAGACACGCGCAATTAGTCCTATTCATAATCATCCTGTTCAAGTGAGTCCTGCACGTTCCAAAGGACGATTTGGGCAATTTCATAAACAAAACAAGTTTCAACGGATAAATAGAAAAGCATCATCTTTTTCTTTTGACAATTTTGACTCGTTTGAAAATGAAGAGATCATGTATGACGGTCAATGCAGAACAATTCTTTTTCATTTGAGCCATATTGGAAGTTTTGTTGATGTTTATGTTTAGGAACCACAATTTAATAACGTTCCCATTTTTACTTCATTATCTGAAAGTATGCTGATCAAGCAGAATATTTATGATGCAATTGAAAACGTTTCAGGCAGAACAAAATCAATGACGTACTAGGAAATTTTTGCCCAACTTTTGATCTCTTTGTCGGAAAACAAACGACTGGTAAAGACCGGTCTGATGGCATAGAACTTGAAAATCTTTGAATAATTGGAGGATAATCAGCTTATGAATCGGTTTCAATATTTTATATTATTGGTTATTGGATGTACTTTTTTCATTTTCAGTTGTATGGGATGTACATATCAACGTCATGTAACTTTAAAATCTCCCGGACTTCCGGAAAGTTTTTTTCCTTTAAGTTCGCAGCTTCAGATACCGGTTCATCATTTTTTTAAACAATATCATGTCGGTGTCTTTGCCTTTACTGAGCCTGACTATGCAAAAGGAATGGGAAAAATTGCAGCGCAGTATGTTGCCCACTCACTGCAAAGCAAAGGACTTTTTGATCGTGTAACCGCTGAACTCGATGTTTCTAATTTAGCAGAACATCATTTGATTAACATTGCACGGATGAAACAATATGACATCATCATTTCAGGTGATTTGACTTATTATTTTGAAGGCTCGCACAATTTAGGTTCACGAGTGGATCAACAAGCCAAAATAATATTGGTTTCTGACACAGAGATTACACCATTATGGTTTGCAAAAACAACAGAGGTTGTTGAACCCGTTCTCAGTAAAGATTTTATTTTTTTCTATGGCAAAGGCGCTGAAGCACCATCATCAATGGGACTTTTGCAGCGTAATGCTGAAAAAATTAGCAATTTATTTGTAAATATTGCACAAAAACAACGTTAGGATGGACAGGATGAACTATTCAAAATTAATTGGCTTTTGTTTTTTCACTTATCTTCTGTTTTTGGTAGGTTGTACGCAGGTTCCTTATCCGGTAACCTATCCATTTGCAAAACAGGAAAAAATGCAGGCTGCTCAGCATTGGGACATTCTGGCGACAGATGTTGCCAAGCAGATAAAAATAGCGCGTGATCAAAACAAAGAAATTAAACACATACCCGTATTTGTTCAGCCGGTTGACCAAACACCTTTTGGAAAAGTTTTTCAGAATTTAATCACCAGCAGACTTGTTCAAAATGGGGTTCCTGTTTCTCCTTATGAAAATGATTCATTACATTTTTCCTATAATGCAAGAGTTTTACAGCATTCAAAGCGAGACATTAAAAATCCACCGCTTTTGTATTCAGCTGTGGGGCTTGGTATAACAGTTACCAGAAATGTTGACTCTGATGATTTAAAACATATTGCTTTTCCAATTGGTCTCATTGCTGATGGAATTCGAAGTGCTACAGCTGGGAAAACGCCTAATGAAGAAGTCATTATTTCTCTGGCATTAAAACACAATGATAACTTTATCATTCATCGATCCGATATTTATTACATTAACAAATCAGACGGGTGGCATTATGATACAGACGCATTTCAAAAAGCAAATAAAGGAAAACAATTTCAAGTTGTTGGGAAGTAACATGATACGATTTATCTTTTTTAAAACGCCATTGTATTGTTTAGCAGTATTAGTGATGTTTACAGGGTGTCTAAATAAACTTCAACATGTTCAAACCAATCAGGAACCCTATTCACAAATAATCAAAACCAGTTATGCGGCAACAGATGTATTAGCTGATATACTCAAAAATCGAGATTTTGATACCAATGGAACAATAATAGCAGCCAGCCTTGTCAATATTAACAATTTAACAGAATCCTGCTCCCTTGGTCGTATTATTTCCGAACAAATGGTTGGGCGACTGGCACAACACGGCTTAAATGTTATCGAAATGAAATTGCGACAGGATTCAATCTTTATTAAACAAAATCAAGGTGAATTTTTATTATCAAGAGAACTTCAAAATATCAGTGAAAATCATCATGCCAATGCCGTTTTGGTAGGGACTTATGCGGTATCCAAATATGTTGTTTTTATTTCTGTTCGAATTGTTCAAACGTCGACAAATACAGTGATTTCAAGCTATGATTACCAATTACCTCTTGATTTTATAACGAAATCTCTTCTTTAAATTAAATTGTATAGATTTACAGAATAAAATATTTTGTAAATCTATACGATTACGATTACTTCTTTTTATTATTATTTTTATTATTCTGGTGATATTTATATAATGTTTGATTCAATGTTTTGACATCAAATGGTTTCATCAAATATCCCTGAATATTATATGAAATACATTCCTTAATAATCGCATCTTTTTTCTGAACCGTCGCCATTACAATTGTTGTTTTTGGATCATTTTCTTTTTCACGAATATCTTTTAAAAGCTGAATACCATTCATTTCAGGAAATAAAATATCCAAAACAATCATGTCTGGTTTCCATTCTTTATAGATGGTATAGCCTTTTTGTATATCTGTTGCCGTCTTAAATTCATAGGCATTTTTGGATAAACATTTGTGATAAATTTGGATCATTTTGGGATCGTCATCAACCACCAGAAGTTTTACTTTTGTATTTTGTTTTTTAGGGACGATTGGTGAGCCTTTCTTTGTAGAAGTGGCAGCGGTTTTTTTCTTACTTGAAGATTTGGACTCAGACATATTAGACTGTAGTGCAATCCAGTGCATCACATAACTGTCAAGAATAGTTCTGTTTATCTTTGCAACATCAATTGGCTTAAGCATATATCCCTGTACTCCATATTGGATACATTTTCTTACGACCTCCTGTTTTCCTTGAGATGTTGCCATTATTACTGCGGGTTGAGGATCTTTTCTTTCAACACGTATTTCTTTTAAAACTTCAAGGCCTGGCATTTTAGGCAATAATATATCTAATAATAAAATATCTGGTTTCCATTGATCATATGCAATAAGGGCTTCTGTTCCATCAGTTGCCACACGTGTCTGAAAAGCAATTCCCGATAAAAATTTTTCATACAACTTGATAATTTTTTCATCATCTTCAGCAATTAGCAACTTAAGCTTATCTTCCTTTTCTCGTTTTGAGCCAATAATTTTATTAATAAGTTCATTAATATGAAAAGCTGAAAGCAGGCGTCGCTGAAATTTTTCAGGCTTCAATTGTTTATGAAGATATAATTGAATACCATAACTTTCAGGTAATTTTTCGATTTTACTTTCGGTTTGTCGAACAATAATCAATTTCGTCATGTCATCATTATGAATATTCCGGATAGATCCGGCCAGTTGGCTGATATAGCGATCTTGCACTTCATAATTTATGATAATGGCATCAGGATGCTTATCGTTGTATAGATTGTCAAATTGTAAATTATTTTGAGAAAACTGTAGTTTAAAAACAGCAGGAGACAACATTCGTTTAAAATAATGTTGTGATTCATACTTATCAATCGATATGATTAATTCAATGGGCTCTTTCATGATTCATCCTCCTTATTATGATGTAACCGAAAAATGAATACAAAATTTCTTTTATAACACATATTCTTTATTTATTGGTTTTCTTTAATTTTTTTCAGTGCTTGCTCAAGTTTTTCAATATATTCTTTGATTTGTTCATAGTCATTTTCAAGAACCGCTAATTCAATGGATGCACCAATTTTTCCAATATGATCTTGTCCATAAGCGCCAGACGATCCTTTAAGGCTATGGCCAATTCTACGAATTTCATCTAAATTATTTTCCTGATATGAAATTTTTATTTGATTTAAATCTTGCTCTGTTGATTCAATAAAAAAAGGAATCAGCTCTGCAACACCGCTGTCTATATCAACATCAGAAAAGTCCGGCATATCAAAATCGTCTAAATCAAATTCCGAACCAGAAAGATCGACGTTATCAAAAACCTGGTATTCATTTGAATCTATTAAACCAAGCTCTTGTGCGGTATGATAATGTTCCGGGGCACATTGTTGTATTGTCTCTATAAGAACTTGATATTTAACGGGTTTTGTTAGACATTCTGTGCCACCAGCATCGAAACATTTTTTCCGATGTTCATCCAGCGCATGTGCTGTCAAAAATATTATCGGGATAGATTCTTGTGTATTATTATTTTCTTCAATTTCTCTAATGGTTTTTGTTGCAATGAGGCCATCCATAACAGGCATTTCCATATCCATAAAAATCATATCGTACTGACTTGACTGAAATTTATCTACTGCTACCTGACCATTCTCTGCAAATTCAATGATCACAGGATCATTTTTTAAAAACATAGCGATGACTTTGCGGTTGGAGATATGGTCATCAGCAACCAGAATATTTAACGGCTTATCAAAATTGAGACATGGCTGCTTTTGGGATAAAACATCATGGTATGCAACAACCTCCTTATGAATGGATACATCCACAGCCATATCCAGTTCAGAAGTTTGTATCGGTTTGTTCATAAATGCATCAAATCCCATTGTTTTTGCTTTATTTTTTTTTATTACGTCATTTTCAGATGAAAATAGCATAATAAATAAAGGTTTAATGGATAATCGTTTAATAATTTGCTTTCGCAATTCAAAAGCGTCTCCATCTGCCAGCCGTTGATTGATAAATATAAGATCAGGGGCAGGGGGTTCAGGAACTTTTTCAATATGATTTAATACGCTTTCTACAGAATCAAAACAATTCACATGAATTAACCAATATTTTAAGCGAGACTCTATGGCTCTGGCACTTGACATGTTTTTTTCGATAATTAATGCATTTTTTCCTGCAAATCTTTGTAATGCACCAGTTGTTGTGTCATCGTTTTGCCTATCTGAAAATGGAAGTGGCAAAATAAATGAAAACGTAGTGCCTTCACCTTTTTCACTTTGAAACCAAATTTTTCCATGCATGAGCTCTACTAGTTTTTTACTGATTGCCAGTCCCAGGCCTGTCCCACCATAATGGCGGGTTATGGATGTGTCAGCTTGTGAAAAGCGTTCAAATATTGTACTGTGAAACGAACTATCAATTCCAATTCCAGTATCTTGAATCATAAATAAAAAAGAATCTGAGTGGTTGTTATCTATAGTTACCTTTAAAACGACTTCACCTTTTTCAGTAAATTTGATCGCATTTCCAGTCAGGTTGATTAAAATTTGCTGCAACCTTATAGGATCACCAATGACGTATCTGGGAACTTCAGAAGTAATATGAATCACTAATTCCAAATTTTTTTCATGGGCTCTGAATGAAAGTATTTTTCCAATATTCTCTACTATTTCAATAAGATCGAATTCGATAGATTCAATAGAAAGTTGACCAGCTTCAATCTTTGAAAAATCCAGAATATCATTAATAATGTTCAGTAGAAGTTCACCCGAAGAGCTGAATAGATCAACGTATCTCTTTTGTTCATGATTCAGATGACTTTTTTGCAACATCTCTGCCATCCCTAAAATAGCATTCATTGGTGTCCTGATTTCATGACTCATTCGTGCTAAAAAGTCTGTTTTGGCTTTATTGGCAAATTCAGCAGCATTTCTTGCACGTTCGGCACGTTCTTTTTCTTTTCGATTGGTTATATCAATTAATGTCCCTTCATAATATAGCAAATCCCCTTTTATCAATACTTCACCATCAATATCAAAAACAGCACGAGCACTGATTGAGCACCATATTTTTTGACCATTTTTTTGATACAGTTGGGTTTCAAAATCTATAATCTGGAGTTTTTCTGCCAAAATGTGCCTGAACTCCGACAAGTCATCCGGTTGAACAAATGACTGTTTGGCCAGGTCTGTTATCTCAGCTAACAATTCATCTTGTGATTTATACCCCAAAATTCTTGACATTGAAGGATTGGTATCTAGAAAACGACCGTCAGGTGTCATTTGAAAAATACCCTCAACGGCATTTTCAAAAATGCCCCTGTATTTTTTTTCAGCCCGGGTCAAAAATTCTTTTTTGTCCTGAAGTTCAACTGTCATTTCATTAAACGCAGAAGCAAGATTTTCAATCTCATCAATGCCTTTTACTGAAAGTCGATGCTTATAATCTCCATTTCTAATCTGTTTAACGCCGTCTTGAAGTTGCCTGACCGGAAAAAGAATACGCCGTTCGATACGTTTTCTAAAAATAAGTCCTAACAAAACAGCCAGACATAAGATAACGAAATGAGTAATAACAGCAATTTGTTGCGTATTAATATATGGGTTTACAGATCGTTGTATCGTAATGATTGCAATTGGCTGATGATAAAAATTTTCAATAGGCATGCAAAGACTGATATATCCATTTTGAAAGAATTCAGAATAAAGAATATGACGATTATCTGTAAGAACTTGTTTTAAACTTTTTGCAGGTATGGGATGAAAAATAATTTCACCGGGTTCTAAAATAGACCCCATATAATGAGTACCTTGATATAAAGCTGTATTTATTGATAATGTTTCTGATATTGTTTTTATCAAAGTATCTCCTGGCTCAATAATTTTTCGGGCTATTACAGCCCCAATAATTGACGTTTGTTTTCGATCATAAACAGGAGCAGCAGCAGTCATCATAATTAACGAAACATTTGTTTTTGATAACCCTTTTGGAAAATTAAACCCTTCCCTTTGCATACGATCATGAGAAAAAAGATCATTTGCAGCAGTGGACTGACCTGATAATGCCTCTACAATATAGGGATATTCAGAAAGAGTATCTCCTAAAAATTCTCGTGAATGGCTTCGAAAAACAACTTTTCTGGACTGGTCGATAATGGTGAACAAATCAATTTGATCTGAAAAAATATTTTGTTTTAGCTCTTTTTGAAATGATTGTCCAAGCGAATACGATAGCAATAGTCCAACATCATTTCTTTTGGCATATGCCTCTGCCAATCGTTGAATATCTTGTATAGCATTTCGATACAATAAATCTGCAATTTTCCCGTCGGAATACATCTTTTGTGTGGCATGATTACGTAATTCATTGCTGAAATATACAATTGAAAAAAGGGTCGCAACGATCATTGGCGCAACCATTGTTACCAAAAAAGAGAGGGTTAATAATGTAGCCAGTTTTTTTGTTTTCACATCAATCAAATCCAGCATAACGAACAGGCCAGACAAGGGCCCGTTGAGTTTTTTTCATATACCCTGCTTTTCCATACCATAATTTCATTTGATAAACATACTGAGGTCCGAAACGGTGAGTTGTTTTAGACCAATATCCAATACCAGTATGGATGGATTCAAAAGGATGTCCTTGTGGAAGTGCTGGATTTTTTTGCTCTGAGTCAATCATTTGTTGCCATTCTTCGATTGTTGGAAGACGCCAATATTTGAGTCCGTTTATATTAAGTGAACGGCAATAGTTAACAGCTTGATCATAGGTTTCCGGTATCGTTTTGGGTGTTTTTAACCACATTAGCCGGGTGCTTTTATCGGTAATAAGGCCATTGCCATGATCAATATATCTTTCTCCTGGTGGCAATGGAATAAAAGATTGTGATCGATTAACCTGTTTTTTTTCAGGAATGGCCTGTTCAATGACAGTAAATGAATCGGCCTGAATCATCCCTTCAGAACCTGCATGATTAAGTGCTTTTATATAAAACGATATTTTGCCATATTGATATCCATTAAGCTGAGTCTCCCATTGTAGATCCTTTCCAGACATTTCATAAACAGTATCAGAAATATTTAATAAAACTTTGTCCGCAGGTTTATCTGTTAATGCAGAAAATTGAAATAATTCACCAGGATAGCCTTGTCTGGGGGTCACATTAATTTGTGTAACATTAACCGGTGGAATTGATTTCCCAAATGCCTGAAATTGACCTGTTTCAGGTTCGCCAGATTGGCCTTTTTCATTGATTGCTGAAATAGAATAACTATTTGAGCCTGATTGTTTGATGGCACAAATACAATGCCAGATTTTGTTAACACCATTCATCTCAATTTTTTGATCATTGAGTTGTAAAATTGTTCGATCGGAATCCACATTGGTTTCTACAGAAAAAAGAATTGTTTCATTCTCATAAAATCCGGTTTCCATAGGTTTGATATCAACAGAAATAATCTGAGGAACGGGTGATTGGGGTTCGAAAATGTTAAATTTCCCTTTTTTTGGCTTTCCAGCGACATCTTTTAAATTGTAGGGTTGAACAGTAAATGAATATGATTTTTCTGAAAAGAAAATATGTTTAAAGTAAAAATCCTGACCTGTGCCACTCATAGGATAAATAATATTGGCCATCTCTAATGTCATTCTTCTTGCGGGTCTATCAGTTTGAACATGTATGGTTAAAGGCTCTTCAATATAAGGCTTTTCAGGAGAAATTCGGATCGCCTTTACTTTTGGTTCACCTGCTGATACCTCAATATAATCGATATATGACATCCCTTTTATATTTTTTTGATCATAAGGAATTATCGCAAAATACAGCAATCCCATCGCATTAATGGTATGAGTTAATTGCCATTCCTGATCCTTTCCCCTCATGGAAAGCCGCTGATCTTCAAGAATAATATCTATTTTTGCAGCAGGTTTGTCGGTCAACACATGAAAAAAAATATCAGAGCCAACATCGCATAATTTGGGTGAAATTTCATTATGAATAATCTTGATGGCATCAACAGGAAACTCCCTTATATCCAGCGCACTATCTTGAGCAAGACCTTGCATCCCCCTATGATTTTTGGCAATAATTCGAAAATGAAGGGTTTGTGATTTGTGAATAGTTGATTTATAAAACCATTCAGTGCCGCTACCTTTTAATATATCTTTTTGGGTTCCCAGTTCAATGTAAACAAATTTTGCTGGAGAGCTTGAGGTGGCATGAATTAAAACGGATTCCCCTTTATAAAGAATATCAGGTAAAACAGAAATATTCATGACATCAGGTATTTCAAGGGGTTTTCTGGACACTGAAAAATTAGCGGACAAGGATTTACCTTTTTTCTTCATTCGATTAAGAGCGACAGTCTGATATTCAACGAGACCTGGTCTATTAATTTCAGTTTTAAACATCCAATCTCTTCCGGAACCTTTCATAGCATAGGTCTCACCATTAATATCAATATAAACTTCCTGAGCTTTTTTATCTGTAATCGTAGAAAAAACAAAAGAATCTCCAAGATATCCCCATTCAGGCATCACTTTTGTTTTGATAACATTTACCGGTGGAACAACCGTGCGTACAAAGCCTTTTTGCATTTGTCCAATAATACCCATTTCATTAGCGGTAAGCATACGAAAACTGGTTTGGCCTATTGAGGAAATACGTTTACTAAATGACCATCTTGTTCCCTCTCCATTCATAGTGTATCGTTGATCATCTATATATAAATGAACCTGATGCGCAGGAATATCTGTTTGAGCGTGAAAATAAAAGGTTTCCCCAACACGCCCTTTTTGGGGTGAAACTTTTGAAGCAATGATATTGCATACTGGTTTTTTTCGTGAAACGGATTGTATTGATCCTTTATATGATTTGCCTTTAACATTTTCTTCATTATAAGGTGTTATATAATAAAACGTTTTCCCTGGCGTATTCACTGATGTCTGATATTTCCATTGTGTGTTATTGCCAATCATCTGAAAATGATTTCCATTGATTTGCAGACTCACACGAGAAGCTCTTTCTGTTGTAATACATGAGATTAAAAAAGGTTCTTCCAAATAACCAATTTCTGGATGCACACGACATTCACTGATATTGGTCTCAGGTAGAACCTTTGGTTTTTCTAATACAAATTGTCCTCCTTGATCTTCAGCATTTTTCAACCTCCCATATGTGACCGGTGTACCTGTGATACATTTAATTGAGCCGTCAAAGAGGTCTGATGTCAGCAACGACGTTTCCAGATCAGCTCGTTTATTTTCAATATGAGTTAACGCTTGAATCAAATGAAAGGAAAATAAACTGAACCCTTTTGTTGTATTATTATCACTCCAGAATTGATCATTAAATGCAAGAACTTCTCTTGATTTCAGATATGATTGTTTTTCAAGCCATGATTTGTATTGTGTTTTGGGGACTATCGTAGCTTCTTTTATGACTCTGAAAAATCGATCTGAAAAGTAGCCCTCAGTCAATACCGCAATATGTCTTACGGCATTTAAATGTTCTGCAATAATGGTTTGAACCAGATATCGATGACTGATCCAATGCTTTTGTTTTTTATCAGCATCAATAGGAATCCAGTATGTGTCACCATTTTCATCCATCTGACTATGGCCTGAAAAATATATCAGTAACTGATCTTTTTCTGTCAGTTGTTTTCCTAAAGAAATCAGTTGAGATTCTATTATTTCACGAGTTGGTTTTTGAGAACTATTATCGGTAAGCAAATAAATACATTCTTTTTTAAAATCAAATCGTTCTTCCAATGTTTTTGCGATCGCCTCAACATTTTTTGCTGGAGTTTGTAACGAATTGTGGTAGGCATAGTTATTGATTCCAATAAGCACAGCATAACTTTTTCCCTGTTTTCCCAACTCTATTTCATACGCATAAGCATTACTGAATAAAATTGCATAAATAATAATTAATGCTCTATACAGCCATTCAATTTTCATTGTTTGAGTTTTGTTCATCATAATATCCATTAACCATTTTTTATAAAGCGTTTTCCTATGCTCTGTTAGGAATAATGCTTGTAAAATCTAAATAAATTAAGCAAGATAAATGCCAAGATGGAAAAAAAATGATCTAAATGTCCATTTTTAAAACACATTTCATATTATCAGTTATTTTAGTTTTTTCAAGAAACAAAATCGGAATTCTTGATTTTATTAAATGTTTTTGTTATGTTCCCTAAATTACCCGGTAAAAAGGTTTCTATGTTATTTTCTGGTATAGACAAAAACAAAGACCATTATTTATTAATGATAAAAATTATCTGCCAAGAGGATTTTAAATAATATTCACGAAATTTTTGAAATATAATTAAAAATGCGCTATAAGTCCTTTTTTATACTATTAGATGTCAAAGTGATTTTTTACAATGTACGGGAATGGAAGTCTCATTCCAAAACCAATGAATGCCAAAGGTGATTAAATGGGTGATATCTTATCCCAGAGCGAAGTGAACAGTCTGTTAAGTGGGTTAACCGGCGAAGACATGGATACGGATGTAACCATGGACCTGGATGAACCAGATGATGAGGATTATGACGATAGCGTCGCTCCCTATGATTTTAGCAGTCAGGATCGTGTTATTCGTGGTCGAATGCCAACGCTGGAAATTATCACTGAGCGTTTTTCCAGAATGTTCCGTGCCAATTTATCAGCAATGATTCGCCGTGTTGTGGATATTGAAGTTGCATCTGTTGATATGGTTAAGTTTGCTGAATTTCATAATTCTTTGCCAGTTCCATCAAGTATTCATATTTTTAGGATGGAACCATTACGAGGACATAAAATTCTCGTTTTTGAAAGTCAGCTGGCGTACAATTTAATAGAGAGCTACTTTGGCGGCCAAGCCCTTGGCCATATGAAAATTGAAGGCCGCGAATTTACGAATATCGAAAGTCGTATTGTTGAAAAAATGGTTCATACAGCTTTAAGAGATTTTGAAGAAGCCTGGAAACCAATATATAAAATTACTCCCAACTATATCCGATCAGAAGTAAACCCCAAATTTGCGGCGATTGTTTTGCCGACTGACCTGGTTGTTGTGATTCGTTTTGCTTTAGATATTGAAGGTATTGGCGGGTTTATGATTCTTTGCATACCTTACGCATCTATAGAAACCATTCGAAACTTATTATACGCCAGTGTTCAAACGGATGAAAGTGAAGGTGATGATTCAATATGGAAAGAGAAACTTCACAAAATGACGATGGATTTGTCTGTAGATTTATCCATTGAGCTTGGCAGCGCGCATATTACTACTGAAAAATTGATGAGTCTTGAAGTGGGAGACGTTATTCTATTGGATCAAAGCCCTTCAGAACCATTTATAGGAAAAATTGGTAAAATTCCAAAATTTTCGGGTGTTGCGGGTATTCGCCAAGGTAACAAGTCTTTTAAAATTGAATCTCGTGTCACTAAGAAAAAAAAGAAAAAAATGGCAAAATAAATTTAAACAATGGAAAATATATTTTTTGATTCTACCAGAACAATGATTACAATGTCGATTGGAATGTCTATGGCAAATTGGGAGCAGTCTGGAATCATCCACAGAGAACTTTCATATTATAAAGAACTTTCAAGGCATGTAGGAAAACTTTCTTTTTTAAGCTATGGGAATGACAATAAGACTGAAAATCAACTTCTTAAAAATTATATACCTGATGCTCAAATATCATGGATAGAGCCATCTTTATTTGATAAGATACCAAGCGGGCATTTCATATCTTCTTTTATACCACCATTTTATCCTCATTCTTTTCGTTCAATTAAGTGTATACGAAGCAATCAAATTTCAGGTGGATGGGCAGGCGCTATCATCGCCAAACAATTAAAAGTGCCCTTTATTTTAAGAGGAGGGTATATTTGGAGTGAACATTTTAATCTAAGTGTAACAAAATCTTTGATCATACAAAAGCTTATTTTCTATTTGGAAAGCTGGACTGCTCAACAAGCAGATGCAATTATTGTAACTTATAATAATGCTAAATCTTTTTTTGTACGTAAACATGGCATCAAACCTGAAAAAATTATTGTTATTGGCAATCCTATAGATACAAACCTTTTTTCTCCTATCTTTTCAGTATCTCCACATAGAGATATTCTCTTTATAGGCCGTTTTACAGATCAAAAAAATATACCAGCAATTCTCAAAGCATGTCACAAAACCAAATCAACTATTACTTTATTAGGTAAGGGGCCATTGAAAACAGAGATGATCAAACTTGCAGAGTCATTGCAATTGAATGCTATTTTTATTGAATACCTGCCAAATGATCAAATTCCACAATTAATGGCCAAGCATCGCATATTTATTCTTGCCTCACATTTTGAAGGAAATCCTAAAGCTTTATTAGAAGCTATGTCTTGCGAGAAACCTTGCATTGTCAGTAATATTAAGGAACATAGGGAATTAATAAAAAATGGAACGAGTGGTTTGCTGGTATCACCCACTGTAGAAGGAATAAGTTCTGGTATACATCAGGTGTTAAAGAATGAAAATTTTGCACGTTCATTAGGTAAGCATGCCCGACGAAAAGTATTAGATAATCATACACTTAACAAAAATGCATTAAAAGAATCTATTCTACATCAGCAGGTTATCAAAAATTTTTCAAAAAAATAGATAAAATATAAATAATAATTATTTAATTATTTTTAACCATGATCGTCTTAGCCAACTTAATTTGCAGCGCATTTAATTCAAAAACTTGAGATTCAAGCAAGAGGGTATGTATTGTGCCAGGAAAAATCAAAGTTGGACGATCAAACCTGAGTCACTCTAAAAACCTCTTCAACAGTAGTAATACCATTTAATATTTTATTAACACCATCCTGACGCAACGTTGTCATTCCATTTTTAATGGCTTGCTGTTTGATCTGGTTAGAATCTGATG
>Ga0272440_1000936_pt1 | contig 24341 bp, 19 predicted proteins | sample SSMMMBAug17_FD_192440 | JGI IMG/M metagenome (GOLD analysis project Ga0272440, IMG submission 192440) | Marine sediment archaeal communities from Little Sippewissett salt marsh, Falmouth, MA, United States - SSM-MMB-Aug17 | ecosystem: Environmental > Aquatic > Marine > Wetlands > Sediment ...
GATTCCTTAGCGCCATGAAAACCATATGTGCCGAGCAATTTTAATACATTTTCTATTGAAATTGGACCATTATCTGAAACAACATGCGGCATAACAAACAAATTATTTATTCTCTTGGAACATTCATCAAATGGCATGCGTTTATGTTTATCTGTCATGATATCAAAAGCAACAAAGGGTTCGTGGGGTAAATCATAGCATGTGCCATGTGCAAACAATAACCATTCCCCACATATACGTTCATCATTTTTCAAAACAGACATAAACCGATCCATATTTGTAAAGACCCAGTCATTAAAAGCATGATGCATTTTAAAAGGTGATGTATTGGCCAGATATCCGGAGCGCGTCAAGGGATACAAAATGTCATCTATTCTTGCTACTCCAACATTCGATCCATCAAGCTTTTCCTGAACAATAATTCTGTCATATTTATCACGTGCTTTTTTCAATGCAATTTTTTCCTGGCCCGCATGACATTTATGATCTCCCGGCCCCATTCGACTGCCAGGCAGATGCGGTATATGTCCATAATTTTTATGGCCTAATGGTTTTTTTTTCATTTGTCCACCCTATATGTTGATATGAGAAGGAAAGGGGTCGCCTCTTATATTAACTATTTAAGATCAGGATAAAAATGGGACGTCTATGATTTTATGCATTTATCGGCAAGAGGTTGAAACTTTAAAAAGAAAAGCATAAAATCATAGACGTCCATAACTCCCTATTCAATTCCTTTTAACATACTCAACTTATCATTGTTTATCAATTGAAAAATTTTGTTCGTAAAAAGGGGATGTGTAAAAATGGGACGTCTATGATTTTATGAATTTATCGGCAAGAGGTTGGAACTTTTAAAGAAAAGCATAAAACCATAGACGTCCCTAACTCCCCAGCTCTAACTCCCCAGCTTCAAGGCTTCTTGCTATCGGCCAAAAGTAAATTCTTTTATAATTGCTTGTGTATAGCCAATCGGCGAGGCTGTCACCAATTTTGCAGTTAGCGAGAACATTTTTCAATATAAATACTAAGATTCTTTGCATATACTATCGTTATTGGTTATTGTAAAAAAAGTTCCTCATTTAATAATTAATTGTTTATTTTGTTTTTGAACCAGGATTACACTGAAGAAGATGAATAAGATGAAATAAAACACTTTTAATTCATCTTATTCATCTTCTTCAGTGTAATCCTGGTTCAAAAACAAAAATGAAAAGTTTGGTACGCATATGCTTGATTTTAAATTGTTGAACAGTCAAGCATTTTTAAATGGGGAACTTATTTTCCGAGCATTCCCTGATAATTGCAAGTTCGGGGTAAAAACATGATTTTCGGGAGTTTGGAATAAAAGAAGTCAGTTACCAAATAAAATAATTAGAAACACAATATATTTTTTATCAAGCATAATAAAGTCAACCTTTTATTGAAAAAAATAAAAAAAAATACAATTAAAGTGAAAGAAAATCGGATTTTTTGTGTCTATATATATAGAAGGGTTTTTTTTCTTGTTCATACAAAAAAATAGGGTCGTGTAGAGGCGTCGCATGCAACATCTCTACAAATGCCTCAATATGAACAATTGAAATAGGATAATTATTTTTCGAACATTCCATATAATCGTTATCCACAAAACTAAAAAACAAGAAAGGAATAATTATGCAAACAATTAAATCCAACATATTTGCATTTACAGTTGTTGAACTTCTTGTTGCAATATCAATCGTAAGCACAATTTCCGCTATCAGCCTGATGGGATTTCGGCATTATCTCCCCGGATACCGATTAAAAGCTGCTGCGATGCAAATCAAATCCGATTTACAACGCGCTTCTTCCTTTGCATCAAAAACAAACTGCCAATACAGGGTTGCCTTTGATCAAAAAAAAATGTTTGTTAAAACAGGTGATTATGAAATACAAAAAGGGAATGCATCAATACAGGCAGACTATTTACCCGAATTTCAAAATCAAAGCTTTCATGTCGGGCATATTGATCAAAAAGGCATTTCAATTGTATCATGGACCAATAATCCTGTATTTCATCCCAATGGGACGATTTCATCCCTGGCAACAATTACGCTTCAAAACGTTAGAGGGCAGCAACTTAAAATTTCAACATCAATCGCCGGGCGGATTCTTATCAAGTAATGATATTTCAAAACAACAGTTCAGCACAACATGGTATTACAATTATTGAAGCAGTAATATATACCAGCCTTTTTTGTATTACCATAATATGTGGCTATAAATTTTACCAGATCTCCATGCGCCAATATACGATTGAATCCAATAAAGCAGCGGTATTCCAAGATTTGAGAACAGTAGTTTCAATGATGTACAAAGATATTCGTTTGTGCGGAAGTGATCCCTTGCAAAAAGGGGGTGTTGGGTTTGTTAACGAAACACACAACACCGATCGATATGATACAGATGCAGATTCCATTCATATCACTGCTGATCTTGAATATCCCTGGGATGGAAAAGCATCTGAAAAGAATGAGACCATTATTTATTTTTTGTATCCCCAGGATGCTGAATTGTTTAAACTGGGGCGTTGTACAGGAAATTCTCGGCGACCACAGCCTGTGGCAGAAAATATCGTATCATTGACTTTTTGTTATTATGATCTTTCAGGACAGATCATGGCCAATCCGCCTTTGCCGCTTAAATCAATTGGATCGGTGGAATTTACAGTCTCTGCACAAGCTGTGCAGGTAAATCCATTAACACGTAAAAAGGATGTTCTTACACTCAAAAGACGTGTGTGGGTGATAAATAATTTTTTTTGACCAATACATATTTAGTATTTTTTAATAGTCAAAATACTTGACAGACTTCTTATTTCAATGTAGACATTTTTTATTTGAAGGCATTTTTAATTCATATAGCGCCAGCCTTCATGACGATATTATAAGGAAAAATAATGCCAATCTATCAAAACCCTGAAAAGGTTGTAAGAAAAGCACTCAGTCGATGTTATGTAACATCAAAGGCAGGCGGACTTATTCCTCCACCTGTTATTGATGTGCATCCCATATCAGGTAGGTGTAATTTAAAATGCGAGTGGTGCGTCGGAAAAATCGACAGAGAAACCATTGAGCCTTTACCCAGTATTTTTAAAAGTGAAGATGTTTTGATCAGTACATTGAATAAAATTTTATCACCTTATTGGAAACATTTGTGGACCAGTCGATTTCATATTTGTGGTAATGATTCAGAACCATTATTGGCTGGTAAAAATTTAATTTCTGCCATTCGATTTCTGCTTCAACGACATAGAATTGTAAAACTTATTACAAATGGCTTGCTGCTGGATGATGATAAAATGGTCAAGATGATTTCAAAAATTTCTGAATTGAGTATCAGCCTTGATGTTACAAATGACAGTGATTATGAAACATATAAAGGCTTTCCAGGGGGGTTTACTAAAATTATTGAAAATATTAAAGCAATTAATAAATACAGATCAACATATAAAACCAATTTGCACATCCTGGTGACATTTGTCGCAACGCCAAAAACTTATGATAAGAAAACCTGGAAAGAATGTTTTGAACTTCTAAAAAATATTGGCGTAAATGAAATTAAAACAAGAAATGACTTAAACAAAACCTATGGTTTGGTTGAACAACTAAAAACTGATATTGAACAAATAAATAGTGAAATTCAAGGAATTAATATTTTATATAATGCGCCTGACAAACCTTACAGTAATTATGATTTTATCTACTGCATGGCATCAAGAATTTGGCCAACATTGGGTGCTGATGGATGTCTGTACCCTTGTGCGCACACAGCAAATTCTAAGTATGAACCTTTTGCTGATTTAACATCTTCAAATTCGATTATGGAGGCTTATAAAGATTGTTTTTCTCATCCAACAAATAGTTTTTCAAAGATATCAGATATTGGCTGTAAACGTCAATGTCCACCAACAATTGGTTCTTTCAATTATCCAGAGGATGCAAAGAAGAATTTATGTACCGAATACTTTTATCCAAACGTATGATTAACTTTTTTACTGTTTTATAATGGAAAGATAACAATGTTAAATGCCAGTTCTTTAATCAAGATTGCCGCAAATGGATTTAAAACATTAAGTATATCTGAAAGATTCATTGATTCAGCAATACAATTCTTGACAATCTGGTTAACAGATAATCAGTTCAAGGAATATGTGCCTCAAATTTTATATTTAATTGAATCAAAAAAATGGGATTTTTTGTTGGATTCCTTTTATCAGATTATCCCATTTGGTACAGGTGGTAGAAGGGGAATGGTGGGCATTGGACCTAACAGAATTAACACATGGACAATTCAAGCCTCTGCTCAGGGACATGCGCAATATTTAATTAAGCAATATGGCGATGATGCCAAAAAAAGAGGCGTTATTCTTGCCTACGATGTTAGAATATATTCACAAAAAGGAATATATAATGATAATATCCCCAATCCTGTGATGAACTTGGATTGCAAACAATTGGCCATTTCTGCTGCAAAAGTCTATACTGCAAACGATATTAAAGTTATCATGTTTGATGGTTATCGAAGTACACCGGAACTTTCGTTTGCCATTCGCTATGTGAATGCAATTTCTGGTAATATGTTCAGCGCAAGTCATAATCCTCCCACTGATAATGGCAAAAAAGTGTATGATCAGTTTGGTGGTCAGCTCATTCCCCCGCAGGATCAACATCTTGTTGATGAAGTAATAAACAATGTTGAAAATATCAAAACAATGGATTTTGACGCTGCAAAAAAGATGGGATTGGTGTCGTTTATCGACAAAGAGGTAGATACTGCTTATTTAGAAAATGTTTGTGCGCTGTCATTATCCAAGGAAAGAAATATCAGGATTTTGTATTCTCCAATGCATGGGACTGGGATGACCTCAGTCTATCCCACACTACAACAATTAGGCTTTGATATTATTCTTGATCCCAAAACCAAATATTATAATGGCACCTTTGAAAACATTACATTTAATATCCCCAACCCGGAAGTGATGGAATCTTTCAATCATCTCATGCCTGCTGGAGATGAAATACAAGCGGATATAATCCTGACCTCAGATCCTGATGCCGACAGGCTGGGGGTGATGGCAAAACATGACAATAAATGGTATTTTTTAAATGGTCATGAGCTATCAATAATATTGACCCATTATGGGATATCCAAATTTCAACAACAAAAGATGCTGACACAAGAGAGTGTGGTTATCAGAACCAATGTTACAACTTCAATGGTAACTGATATTGCTCAAAATTTTAATATCCGGTGTATCGACAATCTCCTGGTTGGATTTAAATATATTGGAAATGAGTTAAACAAACTGGAACAAGACAACAAGATTCATCATTTAGTTATTGGCACTGAGGAAAGTCATGGATTTATCATGGGCAACTATGTCAGGGATAAAGATGCTGCAAGCGCAGGAATATGGTTGTCAGAACTTGCTGCAGCGCTCAAAAATGAAAAAAAGACATTAATTGACTATCTTAACGATATTTTTGCAGAGTATGGATATTGCGACAACCTATTAACCGAGATCAGACTTTTAGGTTCTTCCGGGATGGAAAAAATTTCAACAATCATGCATTATATGAGAAATAACCCTATCAACAGTTTTGACGAATTCAAAGTGAAAGAAAAAACCGATTTATGGTCAACTAAAGACAGGCCATTTCTCTCTGATACTGACAAATCCTCCAGGAATGTATTAATTTTCCATCTGGAAGAACAATACAATTTAAAAGGGCTTAAAGTGACTTTACGTCCTTCTGGAACTGAACCGAAGTTAAAAATCTATATTGAGGTATTTGGAAAGCCATTTGATATTAAAGATATTGACCATGAAAAATCAAGAATCGTGCAAATAAGGGAGAACCTGGAAAAAAGGTTTATGCTTTATTGCTACAATATTATCAATGTTAATTTTCCAGATAGAGGTTTTTTGTTATTCTGGCAACTCCCTCTCTTTGATAAATTAAAATATTTTGAAATTGAAGATCAAATTGCCAATCTTAAAAACGTTCTTGATAGAAGTGAAAGAAAATCTGAATTGTTTAAATTGTTGGGGTTTTTGGGGGCAAATCCAATTGAAAAGATGAATCGCGCGTTTGAAAAAAGATTTGAGACAGGCGTACTCGAATATTTAGATTTGATTGATGAATAGATAGGTTGCAATTATTCTGTAAGGTGCATTTTTGTCAAATAAGGAAATCTCTGAAAATAAGTTCCTCATTTATTAATTGTTCATTTTGTTTTTGAACCAGGATTACACTGAAGAAGATGAATAAGATGAAATAAAACACTTTTAATTCATCTTATTCATCTTCTTCAGTGTAATCCTGGTTCAAAAACAAAAATGAAAAGTTTGGTAAGCATATGCTTGATTTTATATTGTTGAACAGTCAAGCATTTTTAAATGGGGAACTTATTTTCCGAGCATTCCTAAAAAATTATGATCAGTAACCAATAGACTTACCTCTTGAATTGCTATATGTAAATAAGAAAATTATCAAATTAATATTTCTCAATACAAAAAAAATGGATAAGCACTCACTTATCCCATCAAAAGGAGGATTGCATTGACATGTCTCAAGAAAACAAAACCGAAAAAGTGATGAATTCACGACGTTGGCAAACGAGCTTTTTTCAGCATTTTTTGTATGAACTGAATCAGGCCAATTATTTACCAGAAGAGATCGCCAAATATGTATGGAAACCATTTTGCCCCGAAGATCTTGTTATTTCTGGATCAGACAGGGACTTATCCTATCATAAGGTGGAGGTCAATCCGGCAGAAATTCAACGTTATATCGAACGATTGCCAGAACAACAATTAAATGTTGACAAACTATTAGAGAATGAAAAGATTGTCATGATTCTACTACCTGGATTTACGCATCATACGTTAAAATATCCAGCCTTTATCGCACAGGACCGGTTCAAGCAAAGCCCCATTGATCTTATTCATATGGCTCTGGACCCAAATGATGAATCGAAAACTGTTGAAACATTTATGCATAGCGGTGGTGGAATGAAACTGGTATATGCCGCTTATCCCAGGTCCAATGCATCATCCACTGTGATATTGGAACCCCTATTTAAAATGCTTCATCAATCTTCTCTTTTACAAAAATGGACAAAGGATGAAGGCTATAAGATTGTTTTTATTGGCTATTCTTATGGTACGCCATTATCCCTTGAACTCTTGGCCGCTATGAATTGCGGTGATTTTAAAGATAGTTTTATCCTGGAAAACACAATTTCATTTTTATCTATCAATGGTGATATCGGCGGATCATATCTTGCTGATGCTGTATTAAAGGAAGATGCGCTGGTTAATATGCAAAAATATGTTGAAGCCAGTAAAAAATTTCATCCCCTTGGATTGCTGATGGGGCTTAAAACTGATGTTGAAAGAGCGGATCTGGTTGGTGGTGTTAAGTCATTGGCCCATCCGGAACGTCAAGAGCGAATGAAATGGTATATGGATAAAGTACCCAATCATATCAAATATTTTTCCATATGTGCGTTTATTCCCGAATCTGATTATAACACAAATTTCCTTCGCAATCTTGATGATTGGACAATGCATAAACAGTCATTGGCATCGCGTGATGTCTCTGTTTACAACGATGGCCAAATGGTTCTGGAAAATTGTTTTTTACCTGCCTTTCCGCACGTGCCTCAGGAAAACATTATTGAAATGGGCGCTGTGCGTGCACATCACTGGGCGGTCAGTTTTCAGACCTTTAATTTTGGGGTCAATAAATTTCCCAGATTTCCTTATTACCGGGCGTTGATCAAAACTATGACTGAGGCAGGATTGGAAGTTTAAATATCGTAGCGCATGTTCGTAGAGACAAGGCTTGCCTTGTCTCTTTTAAAATGATTTGCTTTTTTTAGATATCCAAAGGAGCATAAATAATGATATCCCTGGTAACGAAATCGCTCATTCAAATGGCTTTAGCTGAAGACATTGGCAATGGTGATATCACAACAGATGCACTTGTCCATCCTGATGACTTTGGCATTGCCAAAATCTTTGCAAAAGAAAAACTGGTCATTGCCGGTTTAGATATGGTTTCTTTGGTATTTGGTTATTTAGCGCCAGAATCTTGCCAATTTGAACCCAAATGTAAGAATGGTGACGAGTTATTATCAGGCCAAATTGTTTGTGAAATCAAAAGCACCTTGTCTTCCTTGCTTGAAGGTGAACGAACTGCATTGAATTTTCTTCAACGATTATCTGGCATTGCCACAACAACAAGAGCTTATGTAAAAATCTTAGGAAATCGCGATAAACCAATCATTGTGGATACTCGAAAAACAACTCCTGGTTGGCGTGTTCTGGAAAAAGAAGCAGTTCGCGCAGGTGGTGCAAAAAATCATCGGATGGGACTTTTTGATGGTGTTCTAATTAAAGATAATCATATTGTTATTTGCGGGGGGGTTATCCCTGCAATCGAACGCGTTCGCAAGCAGATATCTCATTTGAGCAAAATTGAAGTTGAGGTTGAAAATTTCAAGCAGCTTGATCAGGCATTGTCTGCCAAAGCAGATATTATCATGCTCGACAATATGTCAGTTGACGATATTCAACAGGCTGTTGAAATAGTAAATGGCCGGGCATTATTGGAAGTTTCGGGCGGTGTGACAATGGCGCATGTGGAAAAACTGGCGGATTCAGGTGTTGACATTATTTCTATTGGGGGACTGACACATTCTGCCAAAGCAGTAGATTTGTCTATGGATATCCAAAAGTTGAAACAGGACTGAAAGAGATAGGTCGCGCACCTGTTTATTCACAAAAAAAACCTGTAGCATGCATTGCTACAGGTTTTTTATTTTTATAAATAACAAGCAAAGTTCAACGTTTACTTATCTTTGACTTCCTCATAATCCGCATCAACAACATCATCATCCGGACTTGATGATCCTGGTTTCTGGTTCGGATCTGCCTGTTGTCCACCAGCGGATGCGCCCCCCATATCAGGTCCTGGACCAGCCCCCGCAGCCCCCGCCTGAGCGGCCTGTTGATACATTGCTTCTGCAAGTTTGTGTGAGGCATTGGTCAGTTCTTCACTCAAACGTTTGATTTCATCAAGATTGTCACTGTCTAAAACTGATTTGAGCCTATCTTTGGCGCTTTCAATATTGTTTTTGGTTTCAGCATCAATCTTGTCGCCCATTTCTTTAAGTGATTTCTCTGTCTGATAAACAAGCGAATCCGCAGTATTTCGCGCATCAATCAGTTCTCGTTTTTTCTTATCTTCTTCAGCATGTAATTCAGCTTCTTTGATAGCTCTGTCGATTTCTTCTTTGCTCAAGCCACTGGATGCAGTAATTTTAATGGATTGTTCCTTACCTGTTCCCAAATCTTTTGCAGATACGTGAACAATACCATTGGCGTCAATATCGAATGCAACCTCAATTTGCGGTACGCCGCGCGGTGCAGGCGGAATACCAACCAGTTCAAAGCGTCCCAGAGTTTTGTTGCTGCCTGCCATTTCACGCTCGCCCTGAAGCACATGAATGGATACAGCGGGTTGATTGTCAGCAGCAGTAGAAAAAATTTGACTTTTCTTTGTTGGAATTGTTGTATTTTTTTCAATCAGCTTTGTCATGACGCCGCCCAGCGTTTCAATGCCAAGAGACAATGGGGTAACATCCAAAAGCAGCACATCTTTGACATCACCTTTCAAAACACCGCCCTGAATGGCTGCACCCAGTGCAACAACTTCATCTGGATTGACACCACGATGCGGTTCTTTATTGAATATACGCTTGACACGTTCCTGAACGGCTGGCATACGTGTCATACCCCCCACCAGAATGACCTCATTAATCTCGGATGCAGCCAATCCCGCATCTTTCAAAGCAGTAACACATGGCCTTTCAAGCTTATCCAATAGATCAGAACAAAGTGCCTCAAGTTTGGAGCGAGACAGCTTAATATTCAAATGCTTTGGTCCACTGGCATCTGCAGTGATAAATGGCAGATTGACATCTGTTTCAACAGATGAAGACAATTCCATCTTTGCTTTTTCAGAAGCTTCTTTTAATCGCTGTAATGCCATTTTGTCTGAGCGAAGATCAATCCCCTGATCTTTGCGAAACTCATCAGCCAGATAATCAATCAAGCGCAAATCAAAGTCTTCGCCACCAAGATGGGTATCGCCATTTGTAGATTTGACCTCAAAGACACCCTCACCAATTTCCAGAATCGAGACATCAAAGGTTCCCCCACCCAGATCAAATACAGCAATTTTTTCTTCTTTTTTCTTATCCATGCCATACGCCAGTGATGCTGCGGTCGGTTCATTGATAATGCGTAACACGTTCAAACCTGCAATTTTTCCGGCATCTTTTGTTGCCTGTCGCTGGCTGTCGTTAAAATATGCAGGTACTGTGATAACTGCATCAGTGATTTTTTCTCCAAGATAATCCTCAGCAGTCTTTTTGATATTTGAAAGCACAAACGATGAGATTTCAGCCGGACTGTGTTGTTTGTCCTGCAATTTAATTCGGACATCACCATTATTTGCCTTTTCAATAATATAAGGCAACCGCTTAAGATCTTCCTGAACTTCTGGTGAAATAAATTTTCGGCCAATGAGACGTTTGACACCAAAGACAGTATTTTCCGGATTGGTTATGGCCTGTCGTTTTGCGACCTGTCCGACCAATCTTTCCCCGCTGCTTGATAAAGCAACAATCGAAGGCGTTGTTCGACCGCCCTCAGCATTTGTTATGACTTTTGGGTCGCCTGCCTCCATGATTGCAACACAGGAATTAGTCGTCCCCAGGTCAATTCCTATTACCTTGCCCATTTTATCCTCCTAATAATTACAAATATTCTATTTTTTATTTCATTACATATAGCAGCAGGGTTGATCAGGCAAAAACCATTGATTTTTAAATACCTGTAATGGCAATTTTGCCTGGCTGCTAGTATTTAATAATATATCAGCCCTAATTTGAAACAACTACCATTGATGGGCGTAACAGGCGTCCATGAATGGTATATCCTTTCTGATATTCTTTTAAAACCACATTTTTGGGGTGTTCATTATTTTCTTCCTGGCCAACAGCCTGATGAAACGCTGGATCAAAATCCTTTTCAAGAGCTTCAATAGGTTTAACACCATATTTTGAAAATACTTTAAGCATTTCATCACGTGTCATAGAAACCCCTTCTTTGATGGCCTTGCAAGCCTCATCTGCGCTTGCAGTTTCCAGGGCACGATCAAGATTGTCCACAACCGGCAAGAGATCTTTTATCAATACTTCTGATGCAAACTTTTTAAATTCTGACATTTCCCGACGATTGCGTTTTTTAAAGTTTTCAAACTCGGCTGAAAGTCTTAACAGACGATCTTGAAGATCTTTGTTTTCTTTCTCCGCCTTTTCCAGTTGATTTTCTGATTTCTGATTTTTGTCATCATTTTCATTTGTCTGAGTTTTATCTTCTTTCATTTCTGTCGATTCTGATTTTTTGTCATTTTTGTCTGATTCTTTGTCAATTTTGATATTATTTACTGTGACTGTATCATCAGAATCATGATCAACTGACAATTCATTAAGGTCATTTTCGTTGGCATCTGGATTATTTTCAAGTTGTTCCTGGTCAATCGTCTGATCAGTATCTTGCGATTGCTTCATTTTTTCGGATATTTCTTTTGAATCTGTTGATAGCGTGACACGAACTGCGTCATTATTTGTTGAACTCAATGTCTTCACCCTTTCCCACATGTTTTACGACATATCGCAAAAACGACATGTACATATGTTCATGGTTTTCTATTTTAAGGGCAATCCAAAAATACTTTTTATGAAGTACTCAATTTGTTGAATGCCCTTCATCTATTGTTTGAAAAAAAATAAGACGCTCTAAGGCAATGTCAAGGTATGGAAAAGAAAATTAGGAATGGTATTAAAGAAAATGGTTGTGCACTTTCTGTCGAACCCGCTTTGTAAGCGCCTTCCACTTTTTGATCGGGATCGATCCGCGACACAGCCTGAATCGCTTATCGCTGCTTCCTTCCGGACCTGACGAAGTTCACGACCGTCTGTTGCGCGGCGACCGATCGAAGCGTTGGGCAGCTCCAAATTGAATCCTAAAGAAAGAATTCGGCCCCGCATAAGCGGATTTCGGGTACAGGGCACCGCTAGCTCCCCGCTTAGCACAACCATTATGGGACTATATATTTTTTTTATATTTATTTCAAGAGTAAAATAAAAAAAATTGAAAATGCTTGCAGCCAGTCGTTTAGAAATGTTAATAATCAAACATGATATTCCCTGAACAAACGAATATGTTTTTAAAAAAAGTTGAACAGACCTGTAGAGATTTGCAATTGATTCAGCCCAGACAATCTATATTGTGTGCTGTATCAGGTGGGCCCGATTCTGTTTGCCTGTTCCAGGTTTGTCAATATTTATCACATAGATTTGATTTTAAGCTGGCCATTGCGCATGTAAATCATGGACTTCGTGCCAAAACTGCGGACCGGGACGCTGATTTTGTGCAAATTTTGGCTCACAAGTCCAATTTGCCATTCCATTTAGAAAGGGTCAATGTTTTTGCATATCAAAACCAGCATAAATGTTGTCTGGAAGAAGCAGCGCGTGAACTTCGATACCAAGCTTTAACAAATTTGTGTTTGAAATTTGGTTATCAGTCTATTGCATTGGGACACCATGCGGATGACAACGCAGAACAAATCCTTATGAATATCATTCGCGGCACCGGCCCTAAAGGTTTGACAGGTATAATTCCCAGGCGCAATATTTCAGAAACAATGCCTTTTCAAATTATCCGACCTTTAATTCAGGTTTATCGTGATGAAATTGAAACCTTCTTAAATCATATTCAGCAAAAATGGATGCACGATGAAACAAACGAAAATACCGATTTTTTACGTAATCGCATCAGACATCAATTAATTCCAATATTACAGTCTTACAATCCAAATATAAAACAATCCTTAAATCGAATGGCCAATATTCAGCGGGTGGACACAGATTGGCATGATACAGTTACTGAAAAAAACTTTTTCGAATCACTCATTCTTATGAATAATGATCAAATTGTTTTAAATTCAAAAAAGATCAAACAAAATCATATGTCTATTATTCGTGGAATACTGCGAAAGGCAATCTTTCATTTCAAAGGAAATTTACGTCGCATATCACATACGCATATCCAAAATTTGTCAAATTGGTTGATATCCTCAGACAAGCCACGAGATATGTTTCTTCCAAACAACGTATGTGTGAAAATATCGAACACTGAAATAAAAATAACAGATCATTTGGGCAAAATGGCGCCCAAAAAATTTCATTATCAAATAGATAAACCAGAAAAAATAAATATTCCTGAATGTAATATGATTCTACAACTTGACTTATTGGTGGAAAATTATGTAATAAAAGAAAATTTTGATTTTTCGGATAATCATGTTTATTTTGATGCTGATGTGGTATTATTTCCATTGATTGTCCGAAATATTGATGCAGGAGATCGTTTTCAACCATTTGGGATGAATGGGCATCAAAAAATAAAAAAATTTTTTATCAATCAAAAGGTACCCCGATCCAAACGAACTCAGGCAGCAGTCCTGTTGAGTCAAAATAAAATTGTTTGGGTAATCGGCTATCGCATATCGCAAGCTGCATCAATTGGCCGGTCAACAAGGCGTGTGCTTGAATGCAGATGCACATTTAATCAATGATTTTTTGGAGGTATTGCCTTGAATCCATTTTACAAGAACCTTGCACTATGGCTGATCATTGCACTGGTAATGGTCATGCTTTATAATTTATCTCATCAACCACCCCTTAAACCCAAGCCTCAGATAACATACTCTCAATTTTTGAAGATGGTTGAAAATAAAGAAATTGAGGATGTTTTGATACAGGATAAATATCTGTATGTGACACATATCAAGGGGAATCGTTTCAAGATATTTATGCCACAAGATCCTGAAATGATCAATACGTTGAAAAAGCATAAGATTTCAATTGATGTTCAGCCACCCAGCGAGAATCAGCAGTATGTTTCAATTTTACTGTCATGGCTTCCCATGATTGTTTTAATTGGTGTTTGGGTATTTTTCATGCGGCAGATGCAAATGGGAGGTGGTAAAGCACTATCCTTTGGAAAAAGTCGTGCGCGTTTGTTATCAACACATCAGGATAAGGTCACCTTTGCTGATGTTGCTGGAATTGAAGAAGCCAAAGAAGAACTGGAAGAAATCGTTGATTTTTTAAAAGATCCCAAAAAATATACACGTCTGGGCGGACGTATTCCCAAAGGCGTTTTATTAACTGGCCCCCCGGGTACTGGAAAAACATTGTTGTCCAGAGCTATTGCCGGTGAGGCTGGCGTACCCTTTTTTAGTATCAGTGGTTCTGATTTTGTGGAAATGTTTGTTGGCGTTGGGGCGTCTCGTGTTAGAGATTTGTTTATCCAGGGAAAACGCAATGCACCCTGTATTATTTTTATTGATGAAATCGATGCTGTGGGGCGCCATCGTGGGGGGAGTCTTGGGGGCGGTCATGATGAACGCGAACAAACCCTGAATCAGTTACTCGTTGAAATGGATGGCTTTGAATCCAATGAAGGGGTTATTTTAATTTCTGCCACAAACCGACCGGATGTCCTGGATCCAGCCTTGCTAAGACCAGGTCGTTTTGATCGTCAGGTAGCAGTTTCTTTGCCTGATATTCGTGGACGAGAAAAAATTCTCAAGGTGCATATGAAACGAACGCCCCTTGCAAAAAATGTCAATACAAATGTTTTGGCAAAAGGTACCCCTGGTTTTTCAGGTGCTGATCTTGAAAATCTGGTTAATGAAGCGGCGCTTTTATCTGCCAAACGAAACAAAGATCGGCTGGATATGAATGATTTTGAGGATGCCAAAGACAAAGTCTACATGGGCCTTGAACGAAAATCTAAAGTGATTTCCGAAGAAGACAAAAAAACCACAGCATATCATGAGGGCGGCCATGCTTTGGTAGCGCGATTTTTACCGGAAACTGAGGCTGTCAATAAAATTACAATTATTCCCAGGGGCCGTGCTGCTGGGGTTACCTGGTTTTTGCCTGAGGAAAGAGATTTCAAATATAAAGATCAATTGGAGTCTGAATTGTCTGTCGCATTTGGTGGACGAATCGCTGAAGAGCTTGTATTCCATAGAATCAGTACTGGCGCATCCAATGATATCAAAAAAGCGACCGAGCTGGCCAACAAGATGGTTCGTTCATGGGGCATGAGTGACAAATTAGGGCCGCTTTCATATGATACCCAAGAGGATGCGTATATGTTTGGTCGTGAATTCTCGCAGGGGTATGAATATTCTGAAAATACTGCTCAGGAAATTGATTCGGAAATCAGAGATATTGTCAGAAGAAGCTATGATAAAGGGGTCGAAATATTGAAAGAAAACCTGGATATCTTACACAAGCTCTCTGACCTGTTATTGAAAAAAGAAACTGTATTGGGAGATGAACTTGATGCCCTTATCTTTGAAATGCGTCCAGGTATAAAATTACCATCACCAAAAAGCCCAGAACGTTTTCGTGGTGACACGGCTGATTCAGATGATAATGAAAATAATCAACTTGTAAAGGAGGCATCTGATAAAAATAAAAAGGATGCATCTGATAACAAAAACAATGGAAAAGATGAATCTGGTAAAAAGGTAAAATCAGATAAGAACATTGCAACAAAAGAAAGCGGTGAGAAACAATCATCATAAGAAAGAGGTTCATGAAATCATACAATCTAAAATGGCAGAATTATGATTTAGCGGCAGGGTTTCCACCACTGATTATGGGCGTTCTGAATGTAACGCCAGATTCTTTTTCTGATGGTGGCCTGTATTTTAACTCAGACAATGCGATTGCCCATGCGATTCAGATGGTTGAACAGGGGGCAGACATTATTGACATTGGCGGCGAATCAACCCGACCATTCTCAAAACCTGTCCCAGCGTCCATTGAAATTGCACGGGTTGTTCCGGTCATTTCTGTGTTGGTCCAAAAATTGACAGTGCCAATTTCAATAGATACCTCAAAAGCGGAAGTTGCACGGGCTGCCATTGCGGCGGGCGCTTCCATAATAAATGATATCAGTGCATTATGTGATCCATATATGGCTGAAGTTGCCAAAGAGGCAAAGGTGCCATTAATTTTGATGCATATGCAGGGTTCGCCACAAACCATGCAGGTTGCACCCAAATATGATAATATTATCGATGAAATTTATGATTTTTTATCATCAAGCATTGAAAAAGCAATTGATGCAGGAATCCCCAAAGAACTTCTTATTGCGGATCCTGGTATTGGGTTTGGAAAAACAGTACACGACAATTTTAGAATTATTCAAAATCTTAAACGTTTTCATCAACTGGATGTGCCATTACTGATTGGGACATCACGAAAATCATTTATTCAAAAAGCCCTGGAAATTCAACCGGACTTTTTGAATTATTCTGAAGCCATTGAATGCGGCACAATGGTAACCATAACAGTATCCGCCCTGGCGGGGGTTCATATTGTTCGTGTTCATAATGTTTATCAAGCTCGGATAACCTTAACCTTATTAAAATCTCTGACAGATGGACAATTGTCAAACTGTCAGGCAAGAAGCGACGAAAAATGATAAGAAAACAACGTAGCTATACCCTCTGGATTTTTTTATGTGTTTGTATTGTAATCGGTGTGATGTTTTATTATTATAAACATAGATATCAACCGGTTACTACTCAGATGTCTGTGAATTTGGATTGGGGACAAAAACCTGATGATATCAGCATTATTGGTGAAGTGGAAAAAAATATTTCAATTCAAATCAAGGGATATAAGTATCTTGTTGAGCCAATTCTTACGCAAAACATTGTTTATCCAATTGATTTTTCCAACATTCAGACCGGCACAGTAACTCTGGAGATTGATTCCAAAAAGTTTAAAATGCCTGAACAAATTGAAATTCTTAGTATAAATCCTGGGAGTCTGTCATTTCAAATAGAGCGGATCATAGAAAAAGAAATCCCAGTGCGTCTTTCTGTGTCTGGAACGCCTGCAAAATCGTGTGTGCTTTCTGAAATCTATCTGAAACCAGGCGCAATTTTTTTTAATGGTCCAGAAAAATTGCTTCAAGATAATACGATTACAGAATTTTTTACACGAGAATTGTCGTTAGATGGCGTTCATGAATCCTTTTCAAAAGAATTGCCATTAATAATGGATGAATCTTTGATTCCTTTTGTCTCCAAACGCATCGTTCGTGTGGATGTAACGTTGAATGAAAAAATTGAGGCGCGAGAATATCAAAATATTCATGTCAGAGGAAAAAACACACCCTATAGATATAAAATTCGTCCATCAACTGTGGATTTAACCCTTGAAGGTCGCATAAAAGCACTTCAGGAATTAAAACCCAAGACCATTAATGTATATATTGATTTACAAGGCCTGAAACCCGGTGTTTATGCCAGGCGCGTTAAAATTGAAGTGCCGGGTAATGTTTCATTGACAGGGGTTCGGCCTGAAATTTTTACGATTACACTGTATAAATCGTTACAATAAATATTTTGGAACAACAATATGTTATTTGTAATTGATATTGGAAATACCAATACTGTATTGGGCGTATATCATGATGATCAACTTATTCATTCATGGCGTGTAAAAACCGAACAAAAAACCACTGAAGATGAATTTCATGTTCTGGTCAGCAATTTATTCTTGTTTGGAAATGTCGATATCAAGTCTATTCATCAAACCATCGCATCATGCGTAGTCCCCCCAATGATTGGCATTCTGGATGCCTTCTGTAAAAAATACCTGAATCATACGCCATTCTGGGTCAACGCTCGCAATGTATCCATGCCGATTTGTCTTAAAAATCCCGATGAAGTGGGTGCCGATCGTCTGGTTAATGGCATCGCTGCCTATCATAAGTATGGCGGAAATCTGATTGTCATTGATTTTGGTACTGCAACCACATTTGACTGCATATCATCAAAAGGGGAGTATTTGGGAGGTGCTATCAGCCCGGGAATTATGATTGCATCTGAAGCTCTATTTATGAATGCCTCCAAACTACCACGTGTGGATATATATCATCCGCCAAAAAATATTATTGGAAAAGATACGGCTGAAAGCATTCAATCGGGTATCATTTTTGGCTATGCCGGCCTTGTTGATGGAATTGTCAAGCGTATTTCAAAAGAACTGGATAATGCCCCCACGATTATAGCTACAGGTGGTCTTGCACCTTTAATGGCCAATGTTTCCGAATGTATTGCACATGTGGATACAGATTTGACTCTTGAAGGATTACGCCTGATTGCTCAGATCAAAAACAGTTAATAAGGAAAAAATATGTATTCAAAAATCGTATTTTTAAATTTTCCAAAAACCAAAGCTCAAAAACCACTGGTCTGCAATCTGGCCAGAGAGTTCGATTTATCATTCAATATCTTAAATGCAGAGATCTTGCCACGAAAAGAAGGTAAGATGGTCATTGAATTATTGGGGAATCAGAGGAATTGCAAAAAAGGCATTCAATACCTTAGAGACAATGGTGTCAAAGTCAAAAGTGCTGATGGTGTAATCAAGCGGCATGAAGATATTTGCTTGCATTGCGGTGCATGTACAGCGGTTTGTCCAACTGATGCCTTGTCCATTCGTCGTCCTGAAATGTATGTAGAATTTGATCGAAAAAAATGCAGTCTTTGTGAACTTTGTGTTCGTGTTTGCCCTGCACGTGCCATGTATATTCGACCTTCCAAAACTGTTTTTTTTGGAGAATAACCATGAAAATTGCGGTGGCTGTGAGTGGTGGTGTGGATTCAATGGTGACCGCTCATTTACTCAAAGCTGCCGGTCATGATATTTTTGCCCTTCACTTTTTGACAGGCTATGAAACTGTCGATAATCACGAAACGATACTATCCAAACATTTTGAAACACTGGGTGTAAAATTCATCACTGTGAACATGCATTCACCTTTTCAAACTCAGGTTGTCAATTATTTTGTATCCACTTATGCCAGGGGACAAACTCCCAATCCATGCGTTTTATGTAATGCAAGAATTAAGTTCGGGTACTTGCGTGCATATGCCATGAAACTAGGCGCACAAAAAATTGCCACAGGACATTATGCTCAGATTGAACGTTCTGAAACTGGATATATTTTGAAAAAAGGTATTGATAGTAAGAAAGATCAATCCTATTTTTTAGGGCTTCTGTCAGGGAAACAACTGGCATCAGTGATCTTTCCATTGGGTACGTGGCACAAAGAAAATGTCTTAAATTATGCAATGGATAATGGCTTAGATAAAAATATCCAGCCAGAAAGTCAGGAAGTATGTTTTATTCGGGATCGATATCAAGATTTTTTAATTCGTTCGGGGTGCGTACAACAAAAAAGAGGTCCAATAATGACGACATCAGGACAAAAAATTGGACAACATAATGGCTTGCATGAATTTACAATCGGACAGCGTCGTGGTATCAATTGCCCTGGAGCATCTCCCTATTATGTTGTTCGATTGGAGCAACATACCAATACACTGGTTGTTGGACAAAAAGCCGATCTATTCAGAGAAAGCTGTTCAGTTCATGATATTAATTGGATTATTGATCCACCGGAATCTCCTATTGAAATTGATGTTCGTATTCGGTATAAGACAAAAGCTGTCAGGGCTAGATTAGCGCCAATTCATTTAACTCAGGGAATATTATATTTTCAAACAAAACAAAGTGCTGTAACGCCTGGGCAAATTGCAGTTTTTTATCAAAAGGATCTTGTTTTGGGTGGTGGATTGATTGAATAGCGTGTCTCCAACTGTCATGTTATAATTCAATAAAAGGTAGGAATCATTTCTGCTTGACACACGAGATCAAATACATATAGATAGTAAGAAATGCTCTAAAAATAACATAGGAATGCTTTGAAAATATCAGACTCATTTTTCTTGAACGAACAAAATATTAAGGTCGTGTAGAGACGTAGCATGCTACGTCTCTACAGTACAATTACCTCAAAACGAACAATATCAATAAATGGGGAAGTTATTTTCAGATCATTCCATACTCATTTTATCTTGATCGTACTAAAACAATGGAAAGTCCTGGGATTAAAACCGCTTTGGCCGGCTTTAGCCAAACATTTATGAACTAACAAGTGTAAATATAATATAGTAAAAATGGAGGTACCATGCATGACCCCACATTTATTGTAGGAATTGATTTGGGAACAACAAACAGTGTTGTTGCATATTGTTCCATTCCCAAATATTCGTCTGATCGGTCGGAAATTAAAATTTTTAAAATTCCACAACTCGTTGATGCTGGTAGTATTGGTACCTCGGACACACTGCCCTCATTTATTTTTCTTCCGGGGGAAAATGATGTTCCTGATGGGGCATTGGCATTGCCCTGGGATAATGAAATTAATCATGCAGTTGGAGAGTTTGCCAGAAATCGCGGGGCTGAAATTCCCAACAGGCTGATAGCATCAACAAAATCATGGCTATGCCATAAAGGTGTAGATCGCAACGCCTCCATTCTTCCCTGGGATAGTCCTGATGACACATTAAAAAGATCTCCTGTTCAAGCCACAGCCGAAATTTTGACTCATATTCGTTGTGCCTGGAATCATGAAATTGCAGGCAATGATGACACTCTTAAATTGGAGAATCAGGAAATATATTTAACAGTGCCTGCTTCATTCGATGCGGTTGCACGTGATTTAACTGTCAAGGCGGCAGAATTAGCATGTTTAAATCAAATTATCTTATTGGAAGAACCGCAGGCTGCATTTTATGCATGGCTGGAACAACAGGGAGAAGAATGGCGCAATAATATTTCAGTGGGTGATCGGATACTTGTTTGTGATGTCGGCGGTGGCACAACAGATTTTAGTTTGATTCAAGCGTCAGAAATTGATGGTGAATTGGCCCTTGAACGTATTGCTGTTGGTGAGCACTTACTTGTGGGAGGCGACAACATGGACATTGCATTGGCACATGTTGTGGCACAAAAAGTTTCAGAAGAAGGCCACAAGCTTAATGCATGGCAAATGCGCGGTCTGTGGCAAAGCTGTCGGAAAGCGAAAGAAGAGCTCTATTCAAGCCCAAAGAAACGTAACTACCCCATAACGATTCTGGGTCGTGGCAGCAGTTTAATTGGTGGCACAATTGAAAGTCGTTTGACCCGAGAAGAACTTAATGACAATATCAGTGAAGGTTTTTTTCCCTTATGTGACAGGGATGAAGAACCTGTTCAATACAAACGCGTTGGTATGAAAAAAATGGGGCTGGAATATACATCAGACCCGGCTATTACACACCATCTGGCCAAATTTCTCAAACAACATACAAATGACGACACTGAATATCCCACAGCTGTATTATTTAATGGTGGCGTTATGAAATCCATTGCTATGCGCAAACGAACCATACAGGCGATTACTGCTTGGCAAACATCCAATACGTCCATTCGAGAATTGACCAATCAACATTTTGATCTATCTGTTGCAACAGGTGCTGCATATTATGGTATGGCACGACATGGTAAGGGGATTCGAATTCGGGCTGGTCTGAATAAATCCTATTATATTGGCATAGAGCCATCGCTTCCAGCAGTGCCTGGCATGTCAATACCGGTGAAATATTTATGCGTGGCGCCATTTGGTATAGAAGAAGGTTCTGGCGGTGAAATATCAGGTAAAAAGTTTGGATTGATTGTCGGAGAACAGGTCAAGTTTGATCTGTACGCATCCAACACGAGAAAACAGGATGAAATGGGCGCATTTGCCGAAACAGATAAAGATGAAATCAGTCTGGTCACATCAATGGAAACACAACTGGATAGAAATAGTGACACTTCTGGCACCATGATTCCTATTCATCTTCAGGTGTTGGCCACAGAAATTGGCACACTGGAATTATGGTGTGTATCCCAAGAAAATGATCAAAAATGGAAACTTGAATTTAATGTTCGTCAGAATATCAATCAAGGCGGTTAATGAATTATGTCCGAAAATGAAAAACAAAATACACGCTCCAGTTTGCAGATTGAGTTAGAAAAGCGAATACTTCACGGCCTCATGGCTGAATGGGAGCAGGCCGCTTATCGCTTGAATTCTTCCATTCGCCGAAATTTTGTCAAACCCATATTTTCATTAAGTGATATGAAGGGCAAATGGGGTTTTTGGTCTCTTGAAAAACGAGAAATATGCCTGAGTCGTGATTTGATTCATAATTATTCATGGGGTACAGTTCGAGAAATACTTCACCATGAAATGGCCCATCAATTGGCCCAGGAGATTCTCGGTGGACAATACGAAAAAGCACATGGCCCGGCTTTTCAACGCGCATGTATCCTTTTACGTGCCAATCCAAAAGCAAGCGGCAACTATCCGACACTGGAAGATCGCATACACACTGAAATCTCAACTGATGAAGATCGCTTACTGGTTCGTATTCAAAAACTCATGGCCCTGGCAGAAAGCAGTAATCAGCATGAAGCGGAATTGGCCATGACAAAAGCCAACGAATTGATGACACGATTTAATATTTCATCAATCAAAAATAAAACGAAAAGATCTTATGAAAGTTTATTTGTGGGGAAACCATCGTTGAGACAAACCAGAGATACTCGTTCTCTTTCAATTTTATTGAACAAGTTCTACTATGTAGAATGTATATGGGTACCTGCTTATGTGGTAGAAAAAGATAAAATGGGAAGAGTTCTTGAATTAAGCGGCACGCCTCAAAATATTCAAATTGCGGAATATGTTTACTATTTTGTTCGTAGCTTTATTGATTCCCAATGGAAAAAATACAAAAAAGAAAAAAAAATAAGCCATCATCGACGTGCTGATTTTGCGGAAGGCATAATTGATGGTTTTCAATTCAAATTAAAACGCCAGCAACGACGTATGAAAAGAAATAGTCCAGATGAAGAGCGGGCATTGATCAATCTTTCAGATCCTGGATTGACTGAATACCTTCATTCAAGATATCCGCACATTAGTACACACAGGACCACATCATCAAATGTAAATCCATCTGTTGTCAATGATGGCCGACGTGTAGGACAGCAACTGGTTATATCTAAAGGAATTACAAGCCAGGACAATCATTCGCAGCCTTTAATGATTGAAGGGTAAAGGGCCTAAGGGATACGCTAATAGTAACTTCCCCATTAATTGATATTGTTCGTTTTGAGGTAAATGTATTACAGAGACGTAGCATGCAACGTTACTACACGACCATATTTTTTTTGTACAATCAAGAAAATGCGCATGTTATTTTCAGAAGTATGCCAAAAAAAGGAAAAAAGAATGGACAGAAGGGAGTTTTTACAAAAATTTACAATGTATTCGGCCGGCGCCATTATGGCGGCACCTATTTTTAACATTATTCCGCCAGTACTGGCGAAAATAGTAAAACCCAATTTATGTGTTGGCGTCGATAAAGATTACAAAACGCTGGTGCAAAAAACATTGGCACCATTGGGGGGCATGGATGCCTTTGTCAAAAAAGGAGATCGTGTGGTTGTTAAACCCAATATTGGTTGGGATCGAAATCCTGAACAAGCTGCCAATACACACCCACAGGTGGTTAAATCCATTGTAGAACTTGCCTTGCTATCAGGTGCATCAAAAGTTCAGGTGTTTGATCGAACCTGTAATTCTGATCGCCTGTGTTATACCAATAGCGGAATCCAGAATGCATTGACATCCATAAACGATAGTCGCGTTGTTTGTGAATTTATTGATAATAGAAAATTTATTCCGGTCACAATTAAAAATGGCAACTCTTTAAAGGAATGGTCATTTTATAAGGATGCACTTGCGGCAGATTGTTATATTAATGTTCCTGTAGCCAAACATCATCGACTGGCAGGCCTGACATTGGGGCTTAAAAATGTTATGGGGATTATTGGTGGAGAACGTGGTAGACTTCATACCAACATCGGTCAATATCTGGCAGATTTAAGCACAGTCATCAAACCCGAGCTGACTGTCATTGATGCCACACGTATTTTACTCAATAATGGCCCGCAGGGTGGAAATTTGAGCGATGTCAAAACCATGCACACGCTCATTGCAACCACTGATATTGTTGCTGCTGATGCCTATGCAACAACCTTGTTTGGAAAAAAACCTGAAGATATATCATCCACAAAAGCTGCCTATGCAATGGGTTTAGGTGAAATGCAATTGAAGCAAATGAATATTATAAGGGCTTAATATATAATAACATGAATTTCAGTCGTTGGTTAAAAAAAATTCATATCCGACGAACTAG
>Ga0272440_1000937_pt1 | contig 24340 bp, 18 predicted proteins | sample SSMMMBAug17_FD_192440 | JGI IMG/M metagenome (GOLD analysis project Ga0272440, IMG submission 192440) | Marine sediment archaeal communities from Little Sippewissett salt marsh, Falmouth, MA, United States - SSM-MMB-Aug17 | ecosystem: Environmental > Aquatic > Marine > Wetlands > Sediment ...
CCAAGTAGTATTTATTGTTAAAATAATATCAATATGTTATATATTATAAGGTAGTAAATATGTCAAGTACTTTTTGATAAAAAATTATAAATCTTCGAAAGATCGGTTATATTTCAACATATTAATACTATTTTTATTATTCATTTTTCGGCCAAGCACTATATAAGTCAAATAAAAATACCCCTTATAGCGATTGAGACTATAAGGGGTGTCTTTTTTCTACCTTATCTATATTTAGTGAATAACTATTCGATTGAATTTCCCTATCTTTTCAAAATTATCTGTTGACAATATCTTTTACTTCTTTCCTTGTATTATTTTTTTTTAATAATATCAATTCTGAGTTTGGGTCATTCCCATATTTATATTCGAATTCTTCAATAGTACCCAGATTTGACAACTCTACTTTTAATAGCTGACTTCCTGATTTTCCTGCTTCATCATTATCAAGACATAGATATTCGATCATACTTCTTTTTTTCTCTCTTCAATATTATTCCTGCATCTTTTGCAAGTGTTTTTGAATTTAAACTTTACAACTCCAGTGACCATAAAAGTTGAATAAGTTTGTTCTATTTTTTGTTTTCCTAGGTAGAAGAAATGAAAACACAGGATTGGTGTAACAAAAAATATGTTATTTGTTTAAATAAAATTTGGAAGACCTGGGAAAAATGGATATTGATGGATATTTATAAAATGAAGCAAATTCATTATCAAAACTACCGAACGATTGTTAGGTAAAATACGAAAAAATTTTTTGATTTTTATATTTTTCGTTCAGGCACTATATATATGAAAATTATTTGATATCTAATCTAAAAACTGAAGAAAAGTAAAAGTTGCACTATTGTAAAATAGGGTATCAAAATAACGTAATTTTATGGTTGATATTGAATAAAAATTATATAATGATATTATTATCCCCTTTATTTGGGGTAAAAAAATGTTGTAGAAAGATCGAATAATAATTTTGTAAATAACATTTACGGATATTTCAAAGCATTACTCGTTAATATTATCATCGGCCTTCTGAACAAAAGCAACCATTTCAACGACAATATCCGACAGATCATCAGCTAGACCGGTTAAATCTTCTGATAAATATATGGATTGTCCAATATTATTTTTATTATTTTGCATTTCATTGCTGATCTCCCTGATGCCCTCTATAAACTTGTTAATATCATTGGTTTGGCTTCTGAAGGAGCCTGCGATTTTATCTATCAGTTCAACTGTATGGGTTGTACTATCTGCCACTTTCGAAAATTCTTCATTGGTCCTAATGACAATTTCAGAGCCATTTTTAATTTCATTGACAGACCCTTCAATCAAATTGCCGGTATTTCTAGCAGCTTCAGCTGCACGCATTGCAAGGCTTCGAACTTCATCTGCAACAACAGCAAAACCAGCGCCGGCTTCCCCGGCTCTAGCAGCTTCTACTGCGGCATTTAGGGCCAGCAGATTTGTTTGAAAAGCGATTTCATCAATGGTTTTAATGATTTTTTGGGTCTCTTCACTGGTTGCAGTAATTTTTTGTATTGATGCTGTGAGTTCATTCATTGAAACATTCGAATCGTTAACAATTTTTTCTGTTTCATGCATGCGTGAATTCACATCATATGCAAATTTGGCATTTTGTTCAGTCACTTGATACATTTCTTCAAGGGTGCCAATGGATTTTTTCTATTTGTGATATGTGCTGATCAGAATCCCTCTTGACGTCGCTATTATTTGAAAGAATATTTCCTGATGCTTGCACAATTTGTTTACAAATATTTTTAAGGCTATCAATAATGATGTTGATTGGGTTAATCACTGACTGGGTAATCATGATACTAACAAAAAAAATTGCACTAAAAACAATGAATGCAACAGTAATAAAATAAATCGTTGTTAATTTCTTAAGCTGCTTTGTTAAATCATTTCTTTTTAGTTGAACTTCATTCTTTATGTCATCAATATAGACGCCTGTACCAATAACCCATTGCCAGGGTTCATACAGTTTAACAAATGACAGTTTGGGATGCTCTGCTGTTAGCCCATCTTTTGAAGGTTTTGGCCATAAATAGTCTACAAAACCACCTTTATCTTTTTCGCAGACTTCTACACAGGCTTGAAATAAATTCTTACCAACCCCCTGTGCACAGTGAAATTTTTTATTATCTAAGGTTTTTCCATTCAGATCAGGTTCAGGTCAATAATATTTACTAAGCGATGACCATACTGCTTTTTAAGATACTCTTTGTTCTGTGCTCTTTGATAATTGGAATTAAGATTTTCAAAGGCTATATTTGCGTAGTTTTCAAGTCCATTCTTCATACGAGTCAGTTCAATTTTTCAGCAGCAAATGTAATTTCAACGTCTTTCATTGTCTGAGATTCATCATCCCAATAGGAATAAATGTACGTTCCACTTAAATTCGTACCATTGAGATTTGCAGAAATATTATTTAAAGGATTTGTCGGCGAAAAAGTTGATCCATTGTCAGATTTCAATGAAATAGTGTGGTATTGATACATTATTGGAAAATTGGATAAAATTAATACGCCAATATGTTCATTTTGAGGCAAATAGATCAATCCAATATTATCTGAGACTTGAGATGTCGTAATGGACCAGGTACCACTAAAGCGTTGAATTTGCATAGTGTTCGGATAGGTCATTGTATTGGTACGACAGGCAATCAGTTCCAAAGAAAAACTATTCTCATTGGATGCATACACCTGTTTGATAAGTCCGACATTGGGATAATAATGTGAAAACAAAACACCCCATTCATAAGAAAAAATTCTAGACATTTTTAAACAGCCATTGAATATTCCGGCTGATGTTTCCTGGTCTTCGAACCCCAGGCATTTATATTCACACCAATATGGAAATTGATTGATTTCGTATGTAGAGGAAAAAACATCGCCTGCAGATGTTTTGTTTGTGCCGATTTGAATTTGACCATCATAATCTCCGCTCCAATAATCTCCAGTGATGAAATATTCAGAATGGGTATCTGCGATTGCGTAATACTCTTGATATGTGGAAGTTCCATACCAACATGTAATCAAGGTGGAAATGTTATTCAGTTCGTTTGCCACATGATACGCATATTCGTAGTCAATGAATTGATTTCCGGTTGATGAATCAAATGAAGTTCTTTTGTAAAAGAATTCAGCCCCATCATTAAAAAAGTACGTTTTAAAATCTACTGTTTTATTATCATTGGACATTTCAATTCCCGCAGTGACTTCAAGAGCATATATGGCTTCAGGCAAGCCAATGGCATTGTCCTGGTCAATATCACCCAAAACACCCGCTTTTAAAGTATACGTGATGCTGGACATGAGCATCACAGCGATGAATAATTTTTTCATAATAACTCCTTTTCAAAAAAAAAGGTTTGTAGAATTGTATCTACAAACCTTTTTTTGTTTTTTATTTAAAACGCGTCTGGCAGGAGTCGAACCTGCGACCTACGGATTCGTAGTCCGGCGCTCTATCCTCTGAGCTACAGACGCTATTTAACAAGATAATTACCAAATTATTAACAACCTGTCTATAAAAAATTGCAAAAAAATCGTTTTAAACAAATATTTTGCAATACAATTAATACACCAAATCCGCCTCATCAACCTTGTCCTTAAAAAGGATGTATGCCCAAATTTGATATCCAATCACCACGGGAATAAACATTAATACGACGACCAACATAATCGTCAATGTTAGTGGGCTCGATGATGCATTATGAGCGGTTAAATGGTAGGTTGGATCAATTAACGATGGAAACATCTTGGGATACAGTCCAATAATTCCAAAAAATGTGCAGGAAAAAATAGTGAGTGCTGATGCAAACCAGGCATACCAGTATTGTTTTTGATATACAAATATTCGAACTGCGAGGATGGCAACCACTGCAATCAATAATACAACATAAAAGATGGGGTTTTTTTGATAGTTGGCAAATAAATCAGTTGCATATCGTGACGCTGCGACAAAAACCAGAATAGCTGTGAGTAAGGTTGGCCAAAGTTTTAATACCAGATCGTTTGATTTTTGCTGAAGATTACCATCAGTTTTGATTGTTAACCATAAGGCACCATGCATTAAAAACAACAGAACAAATAAAATGCCACCCAGCAGGCTATAAGGATTGATAAACGTGAGTAAATCTCCATAAAATACACCATTACAATCAAAAGGAATGCCCTGAAAAATATTTGCGAAGGCAATACCAAACAATAATGAAGGTAAGAAACTTCCAACACACATACAAATATCCCAACCCAGCTTCCATGCTTTACTATCCTCATTTTCTCGAAACTCAATTGCAACGCCTCTAAATATTAATCCAAATAAGATGAGCATCAAAGGAGTGTACATAGTACTGAACATCACCGCATAGACCAATGGAAAAGCTGCAAATGTTACACCACCAGCTGTGATTAACCATACTTCATTGCCATCCCAAACTGGACCGATGGCGTTGTACATTTTTCTTTTTTCCATTTCATTGTCTCCAATAAATGGAACCATACAACCAATCCCCAAATCAAAGCCATCAGTAATAAAAAAGATGGCCCAAAGCAAGCCCCAAAGATAAAACCATATTGTTTCTAAAACCATTGTAACCTCCTATTTTTTTAAGCTGCGGGTCCTTTTGATGCATGTTTGGCAATCAAGTAAAAACCTAACGTGCCTAACAATCCATACACCAAAATAAACGCAACCAGAGAGGTAAACACCTGAATTGTGGTCACAGGTGATACCGCATCCTGTGTTTTCATCAATCCATAAACAATCCAGGGTTGACGACCTACCTCGGTGACAATCCATCCCATGGATGCAGCGATATAAGGCAATGGAATTGAAAACATCATAATTTTTAAAAACAGCGGATACTCCAGTAAGCGATTTCGTAAGAACCATCCCACAAGTGTCAGGAGACAAAACAATGTACCCAATCCGACCATAATTTTAAATGCCATTGATGTTATTAAAACATTGGGTCGCTCATCTTTTGGAATATCTTTTAATCCAATCACTTCAGCATCGAAGTCCTTAAAGGCGAGGAAACTTAACAATCCAGGGATTGTACCAATTTCTATGGAATTCCTTTCATTCTCTTCATCTGGCCAGGCAAATAAAAACACTGGAGCCTGACTTTTTGTTTCCCAATGACACTCCATTGCTGCCATTTTTGCGGGTTGGGTTTGTGCGACATCTGCCCCGTGTAAATCCCCTTCGATGACTTCAAAAAATGAAAAAATCAATCCAAAAATAAGTGCCATTTTAAAGGAACGCGAAAAGAACTCAATGTTCTGCTTTTTTAATAAATGATATGAACTAATTCCCATCACAAAAAAAGCAGATAGTATATAACCTGCGCTGATTGTATGTAAAAACTCAAGGATAGCGAATTTACTGAAAATCGCTGCAGACAGATCGGTCAATTCTGCGCGTCCATCACGAATGGTATAGCCGACTGGATGTTGCATCCAGGCATTGGCAACCAGAATCCATAATGCAGAGATTGATGAAGAAATAGCAATCAACCACATCACTGTCGCATGGGCCCAACGAGACAGTTTTTTCCAACCAAAAACCCATACGCCCATCAGCGAGGATTCCAGAAAAAAAGCGACTGTGGCTTCAATAGCCAATAATGGCCCAAAAACATCCCCAACAAAGGCAGAATATCTGGACCAGTTTGTTCCAAACTGAAATTCTAATGTAATCCCTGTAACAACGCCCATAACAAAATTGAGAATTAAGAGTTTCCCCCAAAATTTTGTCATTTTCAGGTACATCTCATCGCCTGTTCGGGCATAAATGGTTTCCATGTAGGCGACCAAAAAAGAAAGTCCGAGCGTTAAAGGAACAAACAAGAAATGAAACAATGTTGCTGCTGCAAACTGCAGCCTTGAAAGAAATAGAACATCCATATTACTTTCACTCCTTTACCATAAAAAGTTTTGACAATCATTGAATATTGATTTTGCAAGGATTGTCCGGTTTAATATTTTATAATGTATCACTTTTTTGCTGTAAATACCATAAATATTTAGGTTGAGCTGTAAATATTTATCTTACGACTTAAAAAAAATCGTTGGCTTTGATCAGTCAATCTGAATGTCCAAAAACCCATCTTCCTTGAAGGTGCTTATGTTGTAAGGTTTTATTCAATATATTAAAAAAATAATTTCGTGAAATATTTTCAGCGCCTAAATTTTTGAGATGTTTTGTCGCAACCTGGCAATCAATAAAATCAAATTGATACAAACGTGCAAAGGCGACCAACGCAACCAGCGCAACTTTTGAAGCATTGCTTTCTCTATGAAACATGGACTCACCTGAAAACATTCGTCCCAATGAAATGCCATACAATCCGCCGACCAATTTACCCTCCATCCACGTTTCAACAGAGTGGGCGAATCCCATTTCATACAATTGAGAATATGCTTGAATCATTCTTTTTGTAATCCACGTGCTACAACCATTTTCGATACGAATATTCGCACATTCTTGAATGACAGATGTAAATGCCTGATCCATTGTAATGGAATACTTTTCTTTTTGAATTACTTTGGAAAGACTTTTTGAAATATGAAGATTGTCTGGAAATAAGACAAATCGGGGGTCAGGTGACCACCAAAGTATTGGCTCCCCCGGAGAATACCAGGGAAAGATGCCCTGAGAATATGCAGAGATTAATCGTTTTGGACTGAGATCGCCACCAAAAGCAATCAAACCATCCCTTTCAGCTTGTTTGGGGTCTGGAAAATCACATAAAGTCTGATCTAATGAATACAATCTGCGCATTAATTCTTTTTCCCTCATTTTGGAAAGGGTATTGATATTTGAACAGGGAACCCTTGATTTGAGATGATTGAAATATCTGAAATACCAAAATTTTTTCACCGAAATGATTTGTCCGATATTCACTGACCGATGACCGATTTATTTAAAAGTACAAAAACATTAAACAATATTTTATATCGTGTCAAGAACTGATTTAAGTGGATCGTAAATTACTGGAGCAAAAAGAAGGATAACGTTTCAGGTAATACGTTCTTCGTCGTCGTGCTGTTCTGATTCCACAATCAGCATTAAATCTTTGAAGGTGCTCAGTAAAAATTTATAATCATTGCCAAAAATCCCCTCAGATTCGCACTTTTTTTGAAAAACATCCACAGGATTTAATTCATCCAGCTTTTGTGCCTGAAAGTCAATGTGTTGAACATTTGATGGTTTACAACTAATTTTTAAGACATTAACATGCTGGTTTTCAAAAGTGACTGTTAAACTGTCGATCTCATCTTGTTGTGGTTTTTCATCTTGAATGTCAATTTCTAGCCAGGGCGTCAACTCGCCTGAAGATACATTGATAAAAATTTCAGGTTTTTCTTTGATATTCTGGATATGTTCCCTGATTTTTATCAAAGGACGAAACCGGGGAACAGCTTCTTTATGAATGTTTGCTATTTTATTTTCATCAAAATCAATAATTAATACAAATTGTGTATGAGAAGACTCATTAAAACTTAGAGGAATAGGGGAACCGCTGTAATAAATGGGAGGTTTTTCACGAAGGCATTGACATTTATGAAGGTGGCCCAGTGCAATATAGTCAAAGAAATCAGACAGTTTGTTGACAGGAATATGTTTTAATTGCCCAATATATAAATCCCTTTCAGTATCAGAAATTTTTCCGCCGGCAGTAAATAAATGACCGGTGGCAATCAGCGGGATGTTTGATCCTTTTTGTTCAATTATTGTGTGAGCGAAATTTGCGATCTTGTTATAATGATCCACCATTGCTCTCACAAGGCTTCGATCTTTTTCAGAATAAGATTCACCTGCATGGTTTAACTTTAACTCCCTGGCACGTAAAAAGGGAACTGCACAAATAATGGCCTGAATTTTTTCATTGTTATCCATAATGGGAATAATTTGTTTTTGGATATTGCTCTCAGCCCCTCCAAAAACATGGATTTGAAAATATTTCAGGATGTCTCTTGGTGCATTTAACGTGGAGGGCATATCATGATTGCCTCCCACAATGACTGCATGATGACAGCATGTTTCTGAAAGGCGTTTTAAGAAGTCATAATATTGTGCCAGGGCATAATTAGGGGGAAATCCACTATCAAAAATATCGCCTGAGATAATCAATAGGTTAATTTTATTGTTTTCGACAACATCAAGCAGCCAGTGGGTAAACAGTTGATGCTCTTTTTTCCTGGAATGTTTACACAACTGATGTCCGAGATGCCAATCGGCTGTATGAAGAATTTTCATTAGAATCGTGTCATCGCCACATGAAATTAATATTATATGTAAGCGATTATAATTTTTTAGGCAAATCGTCGTCCATATTTTTGGAATGCGTCGAGCCCTATGTTCGTCTCGAACAAAAACCAATCTATGTTCGATAATTAAGGTAGAACCCTTTCCTCGGACTCCGGTTCGCAAACGAAATTGTTAGTTCCCTTCAGACAATTTACAGGTTGACCTAACTGTTGAACATAATGCCCTTCGGGCAATTTTTTATTTTATGAGAACTTAAGCGCTAAAAATAAGTCCCTTCATTATTGAAAATTGTTGATTCGTTTCTGATCCATGATTACACTAAAGAAGATGAATAAGATAAAATAAAGACACTTTAAATTCATCTTATTCATCTTCTTCAGTGTAATCATTGTTCAAAAAAAGAATAGAGTGTAACCAAAATTGCAGGTCAAACCGAAACCAAGCCTATGAGAAAACCAATGTAGGGGGAACCTTATGTCCGCACTCCAAAGTAAAACGCCAGAAAATATATCTTCACATAGAAAATATATTATCTGGCGTTTTCTTTAATCTACCACAAAAATTATGTTTACTTGTATTTCAACCAAAAAGACGAAAAATATTTAACAAACTATTTTATTCAGCCTTAATTATTTCTTACGTTTATTCAAATCTTTTTTAATTTCCAGACATCGCTCTTCGGTCAGGTCGTAGTTCAACATTACAAAAATTGCCAAAAAAGCTGTAATTGCTGGCACTACAATATCTGCAATTCGTAATTGGGTCATCGTTTCGACTGATTGTGTCGCCAAACCTGGGTCGAATCCAACAAATTTCAAAACAGCACCACCAAGTACCATTGCTAATGCCTGGCCAAGTTTAACCATCCACCAATAAATGGCGCCAAACGTTCCTTCTTTGCGTGGTTCACCATTCTCCAATTCGTCCAGGTCACATACATCAGCTGTCATACTCATCATCAGGGTAAATAAGCCGCCAATACCGAAGGCCATTAAAGGAAGGGGCATAAATAGTAAGTACGGGTTTTCCGGATTAAAACACCACCACTTAAGTCCATAACCCACAATGGAAATCGCTGTTGAAATGATAAAAGCATTTTTCTTGCCTACTTTGCCTGATATCCATGAAATAATAGGAATTATCAAAAATGCGGTAATCATTGCATTGACTGTGGAAAACCATGCTGGCCAATTACCAGCAGCTCCATAGCTCCCATTGAACATGTGAAACACAATAATGAAAAAACTGAAGGATGCCACGATTTGAAACCCATTAAAGATTAAAAATGTTGCAGTGCATAATCTGACAAAGGGTTTATTTTTACTGACTTGAATAAGTCCCACGAAGAGGTCCTTTATATTGGAAAATAACGAGATAATCGTGATCTTTTCTCTGGTTTCAATTTTTGCAGGCTCAAGGCCCCCTTCTTTACAAAAAAATGCGGGCAGTATGCCAAAAAGGATGCATGCACCACCTACAATTATAGAAAGTTGGCGAACGCCTTCGGCCTGAGTTTCGAAAAGATCAGGTGAGGCAATGAGTACCCAAAACCAGGGAACCACCATCCATGCGAATTGACCCACTGTTTGTGAAAATGCCATCAGACGAGTTCGCTCATTGTAATCTGATGTCAATTCATATCCTAATCCGACCAAAGGAGTTGCGAAAATGGTATTTCCAACCAAATACACCAGAGAAAAAATGAGAAAATACCAAAAGTTGTATGTCTGTGAGTTTGTCTCATCAAGTTGCCAAAGAAGCATAAAGAATAGACCACTTAAAATAGCTCCGATAAAAACATAAGGTCGTCTTCTTCCCCATCTTGTGACTGTGTTGTCTGAGATAAAACCCATGACAGGATCAGTAACGGCATCAAAGATCCTCGGCAAACCTCCTAATAAACCTGCCAAAAAAGGATCCATGCCAAAGGCAGTTAGCAAAAAGAACATAAAAACACCCAAAGCACCAGGCAACAGGTTATTCACCATTGAGCCGGCACCGAAGGCCGCTTTCGATAATAAAGGGACTTTATCACTGGCAGCAATTTCGTATTTTGACATGACTCTCCATTTCGGTTATTGATCTCTATATTGCAGGATCATTTATTAAAGGTTACTACGGGTTGATTGGCCCGAGCATTTGTTGATACATTGTTTTTTTACCACTGCTCATTTTCGATCAGTAGCAGAAGATATGATAAAAATCTGTTTTCGGTCATTTATTAAAAAACGCCTCTGCAATTCTCTTTTAATTTTACCACAATCCGGTCAACTTCAGTAGCACCTTTTGGAATTTCTTCTAATTTCAAACCAGGAAATGAGTTCGCATCTTTCCAACGTTGAATGGTATCACTAAAAAATTTTGAGGCTGATGCATCTGCTTCGTAAGCGATCATCTCATACGCTTCATCTTTGTCGCCTCCATACCTGGTGATGACTTGCCATTCGCCATTTCTTTTAAACGAGGTGTTGGTATGATCTGATTGGGGATAATATCTATTATCCGTGGGTTTTAGAAGTATCCAAATATCTTTATCGTGGGATTCCGGATAAACCCCCATGGCTAAAACACGACAATTGATCGCATCACCTTCGAGAGGGGATATAATTTGGACTTTTTTTACAGGATACTCAACTTGTAATTTGTTCCCTGTGCTCACCTGCTCTATTCGAGGGGGCATCGTGATAAATTCGGTGTGTGCACCATACATGACCAATAAAAGCCCAGTGACACCCAGTGCCACTTTTATTTTGATACTCAATAAATTCATGCTGACAACAATCGCAAATAGGATCAGTACAGCGCCAAGAATTGTGATTATAATTTGTGTAGACATATTTTAAACTTTCGGTAATGGATTAATTAAAATTTTTTTGGTTTATTTAATAATTTCTATAATTCATTATTAGAAAGTTGTCAATAAAAAAATACATTTTTTTTATTTTTTTTTGTATAGACATAATTTTAATGTATAGAAAAAATAAAAATTTCGATATATATATCATTATTCAATATTTGTTGATTCGTTTCTGAGCCATGATTACACTGAAGAAGATGAATAAGATGAATTTAAAGTGTCTTTTTTTCATATTAGAAACGTTCTGAAAATAAGTTCCCCATTTAAAAATGCTTAACTCAAGAATTAAACATCAAGCATATGCGTACAAAACTGTTCACTCTATTTTTTGAAGCATGATTACACTGACGAAGATGAATAAGATGAATAAAAACACTTTTAATTCATTTTATTCATCTTCTTCAGTGTAATCATGGTTCAAAAACAGAATGAGCAATTATTAAATGAGGAATTTATTTTTTAGGCTTTCCTTAGAAACGTTCTGAAAATAAGTTCCCCATTAAATAAATGTTCATTCAGTTTTTTGAACGATGATTACACTGAAGAAGTTGAATAAGATGAATAATTATAAATAATGATAAACTTATTTTCAGAGCTTTCCTTAATAATATATTGTCCAGTTTTGGGGTCATTATGGCTAAGTTTTATCCGAATCTCTAAAAAAAGCCAAAGAATTATATTTGAAATGAATAAACCAATTTCAATGCGATTTTTTTTATTGACAAGTTAAAACGAGCTTGTTAATACATTTTTATTTTGACGTTAAAAGGAAAATAATGATGATAAAACTTTTTATTCAGCTTATCGTTCCCAGGGGTCTCGTCTTATGTGTCCAAATAGGTGCCGGCTGATAAAAGGTTGAACAAATATCTGACAATTCAAACCGCTATCAGCCTGGCTGATAGCGGTTTTTTTGTTTCATAATCACACGACGCAATTTTCATATGATAAACCGGACTGACCGTTTTGGAAAGTCCGAATGATTGATCCCAATCAATATCCAAGATAATTCAACAATAAGGAGTCTTCATGAAAAGTGACCATGCGAAAAAGGGATTAGAAAGGGCGCCCCATCGCGCATTATTTAAAGCGATGGGATATACCGATTTTGAAATTCAACGCCCGCTCATCGGTATTGCGAATGCTGCAAATGCAATCGTTCCTGGGCATGTCCATTTAAATACGCTGGTGGATGCTGTCAAGGCTGGAGTCTACATGGCCGGTGGAACTCCCATTGAGTTCGGCGGAATCGGTGTTTGCGATGGTATTGCAATGAATCATGAAGGAATGAAATACTCTCTGGCCAGTAGAGAATTGATAGCTGATAGTGTTGAAATAATGGCCACAGCCCATGCCTTTGATGCAATCATATTTGTGCCCAATTGTGATAAAATCGTTCCAGGCATGTTAATGGCTGCCGCACGCTTGAATTTACCATCAATTTTTATCAGCGGCGGCCCCATGCTTGCAGGAAAAGATGCTAAAGGAAACAAAATTGATTTGATCTCAGTTTTTGAAGCTGTGGGTGCGGTACGTTCAAAAAGAATGAATGAAACAGATTTAACAGACATTGAGGATGCGGCATGCCCGACCTGTGGATCTTGCGCCGGAATGTTCACCGCCAATTCAATGAATTGTCTGACCGAGGCCATCGGCATGGCTTTGCCCGGAAATGGAACAATTCCTGCTGTGATGGCCAGACGTACACGACTGGCAAAGGAATCAGGACGCCAGATGATGCAATTGCTCGAGAAAAATATTCGCCCAAAAGACATTATGACACAAAAAGCATTTGAAAATGCGCTTTCAGTCGATATGGCCTTGGGATGTTCCACAAATACTGTGCTTCACCTTCCGGCCATTGCACACGAGCTGGGTATTGAAATCAATATGAAAATCATTAATGCTATCAGTGCGCGAATTCCGCATTTATGTTCGTTAAGCCCCGGGGGAAGTAATCATCTTGAAGACCTGGACCGTGCGGGCGGTATTCAAGCTGTTCTCAATGAACTCCGAAAAACCGATAGTATTCATACAGATTGCCTCACAGTCACCGGAGCGACTGTTCTTGAAAATGTAAAGGATCAATCTATTCTTAACACAGATGTCATCCGCTCAATAGATAACCCGCATCATTCAGAAGGTGGCTTGGTTATGCTTTCTGGGAATCTGGCACCTGATGGCTGTGTTGTTAAACAATCTGCTGTTTGTGAAAAAATGCTTGTTCATGTAGGGCCAGCACGCGTTTTTGAATCTGAGGAGGATGTCACTGCTGCGATCATGAATGGCAATATTCAAAAAGGTGATGTTGTTGTCGTTCGCAATGAAGGTCCAAAGGGTGGACCCGGTATGAGAGAAATGTTAACCCCTACCTCTGCTATTGCAGGTATGGGATTGGATGCTGATGTTGCATTAATTACTGATGGACGTTTTTCAGGCGGCACTCGAGGAGCGGCCATAGGTCATGTTTCTCCTGAAGCTATGGCTGGTGGTATGATTGGTCTGGTTTGTGAAGGGGATTTGATTTCAATTGATATTCCTAATAAAAATATTACTTTAAAGGTCTCTGAGGATGAACTCGCCCAACGAAAACAAAACTGGCATCCTGCGGAGCCCAAAATCAAAACAGGCTATATGGCTCGATATGCCAGACAGGTGTCATCAGCTAATACCGGGGCCATTCTAACATAAGGAGGTGTGCTATCAAACTCTCAGGCGGTCAAATATTAATGAAAACATTGAAAGAAGAAGGCGTGGATACCATCTTTGGCTATCCAGGCGGCGCTGTTCTGGATATTTATGATGCCCTTGCGCAAACCGATATCAACCATATTTTGGTACGTCATGAACAGGCAGCCGTTCATGCGGCGGATGCGTTTGCAAGAGCAAAAAGTACAGTGGGAGTTAGCCTGGTGACATCAGGCCCAGGCGCAACAAATACAGTCACTGGTATTGCATCTGCATATTGCGATTCCATTCCACTGGTCGTACTCACCGGACAGGTGCCCAGACCACTGATTGGAAACGATGCATTTCAGGAAGTGGATATTGTTGGCATTACACGACCCTGTACTAAACATAATTATTTAGTTCAAAAAACAGAAGATATTGCACAAACTGTCAAAGAAGCTTTTTATATCGCCAGGTCAGGAAGACCTGGACCGGTTCTTGTGGATTTGCCCAAAGATATCATTAATACGAAAATCAACTACAAAGCTCCGACTGAAATCAGTATTAAATCATACAAACCCACTTATGATCCCAATATTAAACAACTGAAACGAATTGTGTCGCTTTTGAAAAAGTCAGAAAGGCCCATGATTTTTGCGGGGGGTGGAATCATTCTATCTGAGGCATCCAAAGAACTGACTCTGCTGGCAAGAACACTACAAATACCTGTGACTACGTCTCTCATGGGCCTGGGGGCCTTTCCTGGAGATGATCCTTTATGGTTGGGCATGATTGGCATGCATGGCACATACAGGGCAAATATGTCATCCGCCTCTTGCGATTTAATGATTGCAGTAGGGGTCAGGTTTGATGATCGGGTAACAGGCAAAACTGAGGCTTTTGCCGCACAGGCCAATATTGTTCATATTGATATTGATCCCACATCCATTCGAAAAAATATCAATGTTCAGGTACCGGTCGTTGGAGACTGCAAAATAACTCTGAGCAAACTGAATGACATCATTCGGAAAGAAGATTTTAAAAACATTGAAAAGAAACGCGCTACCTGGCTCAAACAAATTGATGAATGGCGTAATTCTCAATTACTGGCTTATAAACAGAAGGATGTTATCAAACCACAATATGTTATTGATAAACTTTATGAATTAACCGGCGGAAATGCGATCATTACCACTGAGGTAGGGCAAAACCAGATGTGGGCCGCACAGTTTTATCATTTTAATCGACCCAATCGTTTTATTACGTCGGGTGGACTGGGGTGCATGGGTTTTGGTTTACCAGCAGCGATCGGTGCACAAGTGGCCATGCCAGATGAATTGGTAGTGGATATTGCAGGGGATGGCAGCATTCAAATGAATATTCAAGAACTGGCAACAGCTGTTCAATTCAATTTACCTGTAAAAGTATTAATTTTAAACAATCAGTATTTAGGCATGGTTCGACAATGGCAGGAACTTTTCTACAAGAAAAAATATGTTTGGACGCATATGGAAAGTGCCCCCAATTTTGTTAAATTGGCTGAAGCCTTTGGTGCAACTGGATTTTTTGCAAGTCATCCAGATGAAGTCGAAGATGTTCTTAAAAGTGCGATCAACACAAAAGGACCGGTTGTCATGGATTTTCAAGTTGAACAGGAAGAATGTGTTTATCCCATGGTGCCGGCTGGCGCACCCATTACCGAGATGCTACTTGTTTAGGACCAATTGATTAATAAATGGAGGCCATATGAGCAAACAAAAACGTATTTTATCTTTACTGGTGGACAACAAACCCGGTGTTTTATCACGAATATCAGGATTATTCAGCGGCCGCGGGTTTAATATTGAGAGCCTGTGCGTCGCAGAAACAATGGATAAAGGCGTTTCGCGAATTACGATTGTCACCATGGGCGATGAAATGATTCTGGAACAGGTCAAAAAGCAGCTCAACAAACTGATTAACGTAATTAAAGTGATTGACTTTATTGATAAACCTACAATTTTTCGCGAAATGTTGTTGATAAAAGTGACTGCAAAATCCAGCTATCGGGCTGAAATTTTGCGCATTGTGGATATTTTCAGGTGCAAGACTGTTGACGTCGGGCCTGAGCATTACACCATTGAAGTCACTGGCAATGAAGAAAAGATCAATGCATTATTGAATCTACTTCGACCCTTTGGCATAAAAGAAATTGCCCGAACCGGAACCATTGCTCTGGGGCGGGAATCATAAACATAACAAGGAGTAAATAAATGGCAAAAATAAAATTTGGTTCAACTATCGAAGACGTGGTAACATCCGAAGAATTCACATTGGATATGGCGCGGGAAACATTAAAAGACGAAGTCATTGCAGTTTTAGGCTATGGCGTTCAGGGTCCGGGTCAGGCTCTGAATATGAAAGATAATGGTGTCCATGTCATTATCGGTCAACGCGAAGGGGGAGCATCCTGGGAAAAAGCGGTGGCTGATGGTTTTGTCCCAGGAGAATCATTGTTTTCTATTGAGGAAGCTGCAAAACGTGCAACCATTATACAGTATCTCTTGTCCGATGCAGGACAGGTTTCATGCTGGCCCCAGGTAAAAGCATGTTTGAATGATGGCGATGCGCTTTACTTTTCTCATGGTTTTGGCATTGTGTATAAGGATCAGACCCATATTATTCCGCCAAATAATGTGGATGTGATACTCGTCGCCCCCAAAGGATCAGGAAAAACTGTGAGAACCAATTTTTTGGCTGGGAGTGGTATCAATTCTAGTTATGCTATTTTTCAGGATTACACTGGAAAAGCAACAGATCGTACAAAAGCCCTGGGCATTGCTGTGGGGTCTGGTTATCTTTTTCCAACCACTTTTGAAAAAGAAGTTTTTAGCGATCTTACCGGTGAACGAGGTGTATTGATGGGCTGCCTCGCTGGTGTGATGTCAGCTCAATATAATTTACTTCGCAAGAATGGACATTCACCCAGTGAATCATTTAATGAAACAGTTGAAGAATTGACTCAAAGCCTGATTCGTCTGGTAGCAGAAAATGGCATGGACTGGATGTATGGCAATTGCAGCACAACTGCACAACGCGGCGCATTGGACTGGGCACCGAGATTTCAAAAAGCTGTGGAACCTGTTTTCGAAGATTTATATGAGAGTGTTATTTCTGGAAAGGAAACAGAAATCGTTTTAAAAGCAAACAGTAACCCGGATTATCGAAAGAACCTTCAGGTAGAACTGGATGAAATTAAGAATTCGGAAATGTGGCAGGCTGGGGCTGCTGTCAGATCCTTACGACCTGAAAATCGTGGAAAAAAGTGATTGTTTGGCCCTCCGGACAAAAACCTTTATCAAACCTATGTTCGAGAATGAATTAGAAACGTTTGCCTTCTGTCATAGGTTCGCAAACGATTGTTGTCCGGAGGGCGAACATAAGGTTCGCCCCTACATGGGTTTCGGATATCGGTTGGATTGCGATTACTACGATATACCCAAAAATTTATGACCGCTTTCTTATTCCCCATTCAAATCAACAGCCAGATTCAAAAAGCGCACTCCCTGAACAAAATATGAAGGTTTTCTACTTTTTTTGTCTTAATCAACGTCTTTTTCCACTCTACATAAGTAATGGGTCAATAGCTATTGAGATAAATAAAAATCTTAAACAAAAAAAGGAGAATCTATGAGATCAATTCAACAAATCCTGTTGGGATTGGCAATGGCAATGGTTTTGGCTATTACAAACGTATATGCCAACGATGAAATTATCCAGATGGATCAAATACCTGATATCTTGAGTGGCATCCAGGTGACATCAGTGAATGAAATGTCAGATCAAGAGAAAGAAAACGCTCAGGGAACGTTTGATGTGACTAATATTCCGGACTATCTGTCAATTGAAGGCTCCATTTATGGGCTTTATGACGTCAATCTGGTTTATAAACAAATGGCTGGAAATGGCCCTGAATTCATCTCCTTCTCATTGAGAGAAATGTTTGGGCCTCAATTTCCTGTAGATCAGTATTAGTACTTAAGTAAACGTATCATTTACGATTGTCATTTTTTTAATTACTGCATAGAGAAATTTATACTCTATGCAGTATAAAATTTAATTTTGTATTTCTAAGGAATACTCAAAAAATAAGTTCCCCATTTAATAATTGTTCCTTTTGTTTTTGAACCATGATTACGCTGAAAAAAATAAATAAGATGAAGGAAAGTCTTATGATGATAAGATTTTTGCAATTGATTTTGATTGAAAGCATTGTATGTCTCATTTTATTTCAAAATGTTGCTGCGGATCAGTTAATTTTAAAAAGTGGAAGAATATACATTGGCCAATTATTATTCCTATCAAAAGAGAACTCAACGTTTCAAGTCTCTAGAAAAAAAATTCATTTTTCATATAATAACATCGCACAATTAACAACAACATCTGAGGTTTTCTTAAAAACACAAACTGGAAATATATTTAGAGGACAACTCATTGCTGATGGAGATAGTATTTTTTCCCTGAGTATTCCGGGGAAAGGGATTCAGATGTTTTCAATTTATGATTTTGAATCCATTTCATTCAAAACCCATCCAAAAAACAATCAAGAACAAGTCAAGGCTATCCCCACAATAGCGCCACTTCCTACTTTTGGTGATGAATTAGATCCTTCTTTTAACAATGCTTTTTTACGAGATTCTGCGATTTTATTGAAACCAGGCGATATTCGATTTCGTATGTCATCTAAATATTCACATTTTAACTTACCGGCTCTTGGTAAAGCCATAACATATTCAAGAACTCTAACCTTTTCAACAAGCCTGGATATTGGATTTTTTGGTGGATCAGAACTTTTTTGTACATATCCATTAAACTGGAAAATATATCAAGAAAAATCCGGACAAAAAATACACAAATTTTTATCAGGCGTTACCATTGCCGGTTTTAAGTATATGTTATTGCCAGAACATGCACACAGTCCGGAAATAATATCCAGAGTTGTTGTCAAGGTCCCAACAGGCAAACTTAAAGATGAAATAAAGCTATCAACCACAGTGAGTGGAGAAATAACAGCTTTTAAATCCATTGATCCTGTAGTGATCAGTGCAAAACTTGGAGGAACTTTATACGCTACTGAATCATCAGAATGGGTGCCGTATAGTAACGACAAAACCAAACAAATGGACCAGGACCAATTAACCAAGAAAACGAAACTGTTGTTAAGCTATGGTTTTGATTTTGGATTTGCCATAAATAAAAAAATAAGTTTATGCATCGGGTTTTCTGGATATTATAAAGAATATTTATGCTCCTACAAGGAGCAAGGTTTTTCATCTTCACAATCCGTTGAAAATACTTTTTTTAATACTTCTCTTTACTATCGCCTGGCAAAGAATCAAACAATCAATCCTTCCCTAAATTTTGGTCTTTTTAATGAAACGTCATTCATATCAATGGGGATCAGTTATTCATATAAATTTTAGGAGGCGATGTGAGTACGATTCGATGGGTTGTTATTCTGATTTATTGGTCAGTCTTTACATCATGTATGCCACCAGAAAATTATCAGAAACAAATAAAATCATGGACTGAACTTCGAGATCAACATGTTGTGAAACAACGTTATGATTATTCATGCGGTTCTGCATCTCTGGCAACTTATCTTCAATACTACTTTAATGATTCTGTTACCGAAAAAGACATCGTTAATGATATTATCACGCATTTATCCAGTAAAGAAAGTAAGAGCAGGAAGCAAAAAGGTTTCTCTATTGCTGACCTGGAAAATTATTCAAAAAGAAGAGGATATATTGCGACAGTTTTAAAAAATATCAAACTTTCCCAAATTGTTCATTTAAAAGGCCCAGTGCTCTCATTGATCAATCGGGACGGCATTTATCATTTCATCATTATACGTGGTGTTCGGGAAGATCGTATCTATATTGCGGACCCTGCACATGGAAATATGAGAATTGCAGCGAATATTTTTAAAAAGCAATGGTCAGGTATTATTATGGCGCTTGGCAAAAAAGGCTTTGTCATACCAAAGCATTATCCCCTTAAAGTTCAAGATGTACAACCTGTCAGAAATGAATTGGATATCATTCGTTTACGTTAGGGTATTTTTTTGCTAAGAAAAGCTCTTAAAATAAGTTCCCCATTTATTACAAAACCAACAGTTCATTTTTTTTGAACCATGATGACACTGAAATAGATGAATAAAATGAAATAAAGACACTTTAAATTCATCTTCTTCAGTGTAATCATGGTTCCGAAACGAATCAATAAATAATGAGGAACTAATTTTCAGAGCTTTCCTAAGATGAATTTAAAATATTTTTATTTCTTATTATTCATCTTCATCAGTGTATTCATGGTTCAAAAAAAGAATGAACTGTTGGCATCCAATGTAAATGCTCGATATTTCATTCTTGAACAGTTAAACATTATAAATGGGGCTTTTATTTTCAGAGTTTTCCTGCTCTGACTCGGGAACAAACGAAACAACATTGAGCCAGTTCCTGATTTTTCGATTCATAACCCATTATTTTATTAAACTGGGGGAGTTTTTTCGAGCTTTCCTGAGCAAACAAAAGCAATGAGAATTTTATCAGTCATATTTGAAAACATCAATGCATTAAAAGGTCGATGGGAAATTCATTTTAACCAAAACCCATTGGATAAAACCGGCTTGTTCGTGATTTGTGGCCCTACAGGTTCGGGTAAAACAAGTATCTTGGATGCCATCACACTGGCTTTGTATGGAGAAACAGACCGGCTTCATCATAAAAAAGGCATTGAAAACATTATGACCCGGCATACTGCTGAATGTTTCTGCGAAGTTGAGTTTTTTACAAATAACAAAAAATATCGAAGTCATTGGAGTATTCGTCGCTCTCGAGGGAGGCCTGATGGCAAAATGCAGAACCCCAAACGAATTCTTTACGATCTCAATAAAACGTCACCAGTGGTTACTGCTGACAAAGTCAAGGAAGTTCAAGAAAAAATAGAATGTCTAACTGGCTTGGATTACAAACGTTTCTCCCGTTCAATGATGTTAGCTCAAGGCAGATTCTCAGAGTTCTTAAATGCACCAGATCGTGAGCGTGCGGAACTGTTAGAAAAAATGACTGGGACAGATATTTATTCTTTGCTTTCCAGAAAAGCGTTTGAAGTGTATCGCGTGAAAACAGATTATTTGCGTGATATTCAAGCAAAAGCATCTGGAATTGTATCCTTAAGCCCTGAAGAAAAGGAAAAATATGTAAACGAAATCTCTGCAGTAAAATCACAACATCTTGAAAATAAAAAGATTTTGCAGTCATTAATTAAAGAAAAAGATGTCAGATTGCGTATTGAAAAGTTGCAAAACGAACAAAATGAAATCAAGCAAACCCTGGACTCTGCCCAACAGAAAGAAAAGGAGATGCAGCCTGACCTGCTTCGGTTGGAAAAATCTAGACTGGCAAGTGTTTATAAATCGGATTTAAATGCAGTGGATGATCTTCAAAAACGTATAACAGAATTAGATCAAACCATTGACACTCTCACCATACAATTAACAACAGACAATAAAAAATTGAATGCATTAAGAGATAAACAATATCGCTGTCAAAAACAATTTGATCATATCAAAAGCGAGGAAAAATCACTTTCCCCAATCCTTCAGAAAGTGACTATTATTGATCGAGATGTTGAACAGATTGAAAAACAACTGAATATACTTCAAATAAATATCCAAAAGTCAGCCGAACATCATTCAACACTAGACATGAAGTGCAAAAAAAAACGATCTGATTTGCAGACTTCTCAAAAACAATTTCAACAGCTGAAAAACTGGTTGAAAACACATGATCATGACAGGCATTTGTCAGAACATATTCCATATATTCAGGCTGATCTTGAAGAAATAAAAGATACGAGAAATCAATACAAAGACCGGAGCATCCATATCAAAAATCTGGAAAATAAGCGCAATGATTTAGAAAAACAGAAAAAAATTATTGAAAAACAACGTCAAAATGATCATGAACAGATGCAGCATTGCTTGAAACAAATTAAGAATTGCGAAAAAAAACTGTCAAAACAATTGGGGGCTCAGCCATTGGATGATTTGGAAATGCAATTGAATGGCTCGCGCAGTCAACTTTATCTTCTGGAACAATTGCAAAAATTGTCTGAACAATTTTTCGACTGTCAAAAAAATATTAATAAGCACCGAAAAAAACTGAAACGCGGCATTTTGTCTCGATATCATTGCTTAAAAAAACTCAAAGACATCAATCAAAACATCCAACAAGAAGAAAGTACTGTGAATGCGCTCGAACAGGCCGTGAATCACGAAATGCTTATTGCTCACTATGCAGACCATCGAAAATATCTCAAGCCGGACGCTCCTTGTCCATTATGTGGATCATATCAACATCCTTATGTAGAAAAACAAAAACAGGCCCGGCAAACACAGATTCAAAGAGAATATGAGAATAAAAAAAAGGGGCTCAATGCATGGTTCAAACAAAGAGAATCCAAAAATGCTGAACATGCACGTCATGACTCAGAGATAAATAATGATATCAGTGTGTTAATGCAACTCCAGGATCTCCGGTCACAATTACTTGAAAATTGGGAGTCGATCTCGGATTGCCAGATTTCCATTGATATTAAACAGACAGATGAGATCGCAAAGCAATGCAAAGAAACAAAAGACCGGATGCAAACCTATCAAGGTCGATATGAAGCATCCAAAAAATTAAATCAGCAGCGTCAGGCATTAATCAGTGAATACCAGAAAAAAAAAGAAAACAATTATAAGCTGAATGATACAGTCAAATCCTCAGATTATGATATTCAGCATGTCAATCGTGATATTTCTGTTGAGATGAATGTTTGCAGGACACTCAAACAGCGCGGCGAAAAAATTGCACAGGAAGCAGAATCCAAGTTGAAACGTTTTCATTTATCTGTTCCAGAATTTGGTAAAGAAACTGATTTTATTGCCAACTTAAAGACAAAGGCTGAAACGCATGCAGACAAGCTCAAAGAATCTGACAGATTGACGCAAACAATTCAAAAGTTGTCTGTTTCCTTAAATGAACATCAGGTTGAACTGAAACAAATTTCTGATAAACTGATTGATTTGCAAAATGACAAAACAACCCAAGAGGATATCCAAAAAAAGTTGAAAAAAGAACGTTATCAATTACTGGGGAATAAAAATCCTGAACAGGAGATGAATAGATTGCGTAGTGACCTGGAGACCTATGAAAAAAGAATACAGCAATACCAAACAGACTATTCTCTTCTGGATAAAAAATGCTCTGCTCAACTGACGTTAAAGCAAAGTAAACAGGAAGAGTTATCATCCTTAAAAAATGCTCATGAAAAGGCCTGTCATGATTTAATCAGTCAGATACAGCCTAAAGGGTTTGATAACCTTGTTGAACTACAACATGCCATGATTTCAGCGACTGAGTCCAAGAATATTCAAACACAACATGATCAAGTCATGAAATTGATTCATCATTCTAAAACAAGCCATGCGGATATCAATGCTCGGATAGAAAATGAAATGACATTCCATTTTTCTCATGAAACCGTTGAATCTCTTAGAAAAACTATAGGTCAACATGAACAGTCAATAGAAAACCTTGCCAAACGTCTCGGATCTCTTGAGCAAATATTAATAGACCATGAGAGGCAACAAAAAACATTAAAACAATTACAGATACAGTTAGATCAACAAGAAAAAGAATGTCATCGATGGGGCGGTTTAAATAACTTGATTGGTTCGGCCAATGGAAATGTTTTTCGAAGTTTTGCCCAGGGTTTGACCTTAAATCGGCTCATAGATCTCAGCAATCTTCATTTAAAGAGTTTATCAGACAGATATGTATTGCAAAGACCGGATGCGCAATCGCTGTCATTGAATATCATAGATACTTATCAGGCCAATGCGTTGCGGCCAACCAGAACATTGTCTGGCGGTGAAAGTTTTTTGGTTAGTCTTTCGATGGCACTGGGATTGTCCGATCTTGCGGGAAATAATATTCGCCTGGAATCTCTATTTCTGGATGAAGGCTTTGGCGCACTTGATGATGACACCCTGGAAATCGCATTGAATGCAATTGAACGTTTGAACAACAGTGGAAAAATGATTGGTATCATTTCTCATATTGAAAGTTTGAAAGATCGAATTCCGGTTCATATTGAAGTTTCAAAGATAGCGGGTGGGATTAGCCGGTTGGACATTGTGGGATAAAAAAATCGGATAGATCTTTTGAATTTTTATGTCTCATTGGGCATGTAAAGTTACCCTGATTAGAAAAATATATCTTGACAATTGTATGCATCTAAATATACTTAGGAATAATCAAAAAATAAGTTCCTCATTTAATAATTGCTTATTTTTTTTTGAACCATGATTACACTGAAGAAGATGAATAAGATGAATTTAAAGTGTTTTTTTCATCTTATTCATCTTCTTCAGTGTAATCATGGTTCAAAAAACAGAATGAACAGTTTGGTACGCATATG
>Ga0272440_1000938_pt1 | contig 24334 bp, 18 predicted proteins | sample SSMMMBAug17_FD_192440 | JGI IMG/M metagenome (GOLD analysis project Ga0272440, IMG submission 192440) | Marine sediment archaeal communities from Little Sippewissett salt marsh, Falmouth, MA, United States - SSM-MMB-Aug17 | ecosystem: Environmental > Aquatic > Marine > Wetlands > Sediment ...
TTTGGAAGATGAAGGTTTAATCTTTAAAAATAAAAAAATAAATCTTTTTGGTAATTTTTGGGATCAAGTTGAGGTAGAAAACTTTAAAGTGGTTAGTGCTTATCAGGCAACAAACGATCGAACTAAATTAAGATCTAACTCTAAAAGTTTAACCCCTCTATGGCAACTTGCTTTTGGACGTTCAAAAAAGCAGACCAAAATTAAAGAAAGCTTTTTCCCAACTAAAATGAAAGCCTCTTTTTATCTTTTTTATAAAAAAGAATATGATAAAAATTATGAGGAAGAGGTTTTTAAAACATTTTTTTTTGGAGGAACCATAAATCTTGATTATCCTTCTTTGGCTAAAATTAATAATAGAAGTTTATCCGAAGAAAAATTAATACATAAAAATAATAAATTTTTAGAAGAACAATTAAAAGCTGTTCAAAAAATTATAGGTGCAAAATATTCTAATCTAGGCTTTAAAGTTTTTTAAATAAATTAAAAGGTAAGAAATGACTAAAAAGATGGCAGGCTGGTGTGGGAAAATTTTAGAGATTAATCTTGGTAACAGAAAAATAAAAACCTTAGAGACTAAAGTTTATGCTAGCCGTTTTTTAGGCGGAAGAGGAATCGCTACAAAAATTTATGCAGATAAAATTAAACCGAGCACCAAAGCTTTTGATCCTGAAAACTGTTTGATATTTATGACAGGGCCTTTAGGAGCAACAGGAGTTCAAGGAGCTTCTAGAATGTCAGTTGTTAGCAAATCTCCTATGTTAAACCCCGAAGGTTTTTGCTATGGTAATCTTGGAGGTTTTTTTCCCCCTTTTTTAAAAAAAGCAGGGTGGGATGGCTTAATTATAACCGGAGTCTCTGATCATCCCTGTTTTTTAAAAATTAATAATGATTCTATAGAGATTCTTTCGGCTGATGATTTATGGGGACACGGTTTTTATAGACTTAAAAAAATTTTTGAAAATAGATATGGGAAAAATAATTATTTCCTAACCACTGGAATTGCCGGAGAAAACAAGTGTCGTAACGCCACTATAAATAGTAATAATGAAGGGAGTGTAACCGGAGGATTTGGGGCGGTAATGGGCTCAAAAAAATTAAAAGCGATTGTTGTAAATGGCGATTCTTCTCCTCAAGTGGCTTATCCTGAAAAATTAAAAAAATTAAACCAACTAACCATAAAAATGAGCCACAGAGGAACTCTCCGAATGCCAGTTCCAAAGCAGTTTATTAAATATACAGGTAAAGCTTCTTGTTATCAGTGTGCTTTTGATTGTATTCGGGGAAAATTTAAAACCTCCTCTGGGCAAGAAGTCATTCGGAAATGCCAATCTTTAGTGATGTATATGCCCTGGGCTTATACTCGACCAAATGAACCAGCAGATACAGCCGTAGAAGCAACTTACCTTTGCAATGATTACTCCCTTTGCTCTATGGAAGTGATGAATATTTTAGTTTGGCTACAAAACTGTTATCGTTCTGGTTTTTTAAATGATGATAAAACCGGTTTAGAGATAAAAAAAATAGGAAGCTACGACTTTATTTCTAAACTTTTAAGTCAAATTGCTAATCGACAAGGTTTTGGAGAGGCTTTAGCTGAAGGATTGTTAAGGGTTGATCTTTTTTTAGGAAAAGAGGCTAAAAATTATTTTAATGAAAATATGTTATCAGTTGGGATGACAGATGCTTACGCTCCTCGTCTTTATAATATTAATGCTTTATTATATGCCCTTGAACCAAGACAACCAATTGCTATGTTGCATGAAGTTAGTTATCTAATCGCGCACTGGCTCTTAAATCAAATCAACCCAAAACTTTCCCCAACCTCTTCAGAAATTTTTCGAAAAGCAGCTACCCTTTTTTGGGGCCACGACAAAGCCTGGGATTTAACCTCTTACGAAGGTAAAGCCATGGCTACTAAAAAAATCCAAGATCGTACGTACGTAAAGGATAGTCTAGTTTTATGCGATTCAGCTTGGCCGATTATGGATTCTTTTAATACATCTAATCATGTAGGAGATCCAACCTTAGAAAGCCAACTTTTTTCAACTGTAACTGGTCTTAAAAATAATGAAGAAGAATTAAATCTTTACGGTGAAAGAATTTTTAATCTTCAAAGATCCATTTTATTAAAAGAGGGTTGGAACCCTAAAGAAGATGACTTCCCAGCTGAATATAATTTTCAGAAACCAGTAACTAGCGATCTTTTTAACCCGCAACTAATCGTTCCTGGACCTACAGAGGAACCAGTTTCAATAAAAAATTTTTTTTTATCTAAAGAAAAATTTACCACGATGCAACAAGAATTTTATCAACTCAGAGGATGGGACCCTGAGACTGGACTTCAAAAAAAAGAAACTTTAGAAAAGTTAGATTTACCTGAGTTAATAAAATAAACTTTAAGAAAACTTAGGCTCTTTATAAGAATAGAGATCATGCACTCCCCCTTCGCGTTGCGCCGAAAAAGATCTTAACTCAAAAACAAGTTGCCCTGAATATAATTTTTGGTGTAATTCTTTAATCTTTTTGACCCCCATATCTTGAAAAGAATGTTTAACCCCTTGAACCAGGTAAGGAAGGAAATCATATAAAGAACCTTTATCCACTACAGCTCCAGAAACGCCCTGAACAACTTTTATTTTCGCTTCTTCCGCAAAATATCTTTTTGAGCCACCAGCTTCCATGGCTTCTTTAGAAGCCATTCCCCTATATTTTTTTAATCTAATCCCTTGTTCAAAAAAATAATCACCAGGAGCTTCTGAAGTCCCGGCAAACATCGAACCCATCATTACGGTTGAAGCTCCTAAAGCTAAAGCCTTGGAAATATGACCGATATTAGCTATACCACCATCAGCAATTACTGGTACTCCATTTTTCGTTGCAACCTTAGCTGTATGATAAACCGCACTAGCTTGGGCTCTCCCCACCGCCATAACAGTTTGAGTAGTACAGATAGAACCAGGACCCATTCCTATCCTTAAACCATCAGCCCCGACTTTAATTAAACTAAGAGCTTGTTCTTCGGTAACTACGTTGCCACCAACAACATCGATTTCTGGGTACCTTTTTTTTATATACTTAATCATTTCTAATTGGTATTTAGAATTTCCTTGGGCCGAATCAATCACCACCACATCAAGACCAGCTTCAGCTAAAGCCGCCAGTCTTTCTTTTGATTCCTCTTGAGTAGAAATAGCCGCTCCAACCATAAGCTGTTTCTTTTTGTTTTTAGAAGCTAAAGGATATTCTCTATTTTTTAACAAATCTTTACGACTCATTAAAGCGACTAGCATCCCTTTGTTATTAATTATTGGCAATTTTCCTTTTTTAGATTCTTTTAAAATATCATTGGCTTTAGCTAAAGAGACCCCCTTTTTAGCAGTTAAAAGATCAGTCGTCATAATCTCAGACAATTTTTTAGAGCGATCGGTTTCAAAGTCGATGTCCCGATTAGTAACAATCCCAACCAGTTTAGAGTTTAACTTGCCGTTTTCAGTGATAGGAATTCCAGAAAAACCAAATTTTTCTTTTATTTCGTCAATATCAGATATCCTATTATTAGGAGATAAAACCAGTGGATCTGTAATAAATCCGTTCTCGTGTCTTTTAACAATAACAATTTCTTTTACCTGCTCTTCAATCGTATTATTGTAATGAAGAATTCCGATTCCACCTAAAAGGGCTAAACCGATAGCCATGTTAGCTTCTGTCACTGTATCCATAGGACTTGCTACAAGTGGGCTTTTAAGTTTTATATTTTTGCTTAGATTTGATTCGAGGTTAACATCATCAGGCGTAAAATCAATATAACCTGGTAAGATAATTAAATCATCATAAGTTTTTCCAGCTTGGTCTTTAAAAATTTCAGCGGCCGAAAAACCATCTTTTTTTTTCATATCTGACTCCTGTCCGTGTTCCTTTTAATAATTATAAACGTTACACTTATCATCACCGCTTAAACGAGAATCTTATTTATAATCAAAACGAATTCCCTTTTTCACGGTAATAACATCTTAAAAAATTATATCTTCTATAAACTAAAAGATATAAAAAAGCATTGTGACTAGAGATCTAAAAAATAAATTATTTTTGACAAAAATCCTTTGTCAAGTAATAACATAAATCTACTTTCAAATAAAGGATTTTTTTAAATGCCTTCATGCCAAAGAAGAGGATATTGTTGCCAGGATGTTCGTTTAGCTGAATCACCTGAGTTGTTAAAAAAGGCTTATCATTTTTGGAAAAAAAGCCCTAAAGTAGATCCCTCTTTTTCAGAAATCTATTTGATCTATCCCATGCTTATTTTTAAATTTGAAAACCCCCAAGAGGACCTTCCTTACCACTATCGTTGCAAACATTTTTCTCATGATGACCAGGGTCTTCCCTGTTGTTCTATTTATGAAATCCGTCCAAAAATGTGTCGAGACTTTCCTTATTATGAAGAGATTAAATTTCTTGATAAGAATGAACCTCTTAGTCCTTACGAAGGATGTGGTTATAATGAACCAGATTAAAAGGATTCTTCTTCAATCAAACCTTTCTCTTTAATAAAAAAAATTTTTCTAGTGCCAAAAGCTTCTTTCTTTTTTCCCTCAAAATTAGCCATGGTAAACAAAACTTGATTCCCCTGTTTTAAAAAAGAGATCATTTTTTCTCTTCGAATTTTATCAAGCTCAGAAAAAATATCATCAACCAGAATAACCGCTTTTTGACTTGTCTGAGCTTCTATTATTTTATTCTCTGTCATTTTTATGGAAATAGCCATCATCCTTTTTTGACCTTGAGAAGCATAGTCAGTCGCTTTTTTCTGATTCTTATTATGACAAAAAAGGTAATCATCTCTTTGAGGGCCTTTTAAAGTTACCCCCATAATTTTCTCTTTCTCCAAACCATCCTTTATTTGATTAAGAATTTCATTTTTTGTTATCCCCTTATCAAAAGAAGATAAATAATCAATTTTAGGTGGCTCCTGCTGGTTGCTAAGGTAAAAATAAGATTCTTGAAAAAGAGGATTAAATTTCTTTAAAAATTCTTTTCTTTTTTCTAAGACTAAAGAGCTTTTCTCTGCTAAAAGTTCATTCCAAACCATTAGCTCTTTTTCATCTCTGGTCTCCCTTTTTTTCCATAAAAATAAAAATTTATTTCTAGAATTTAAAATTTTTTTAAAATCACTTAAATCTACAAAATAATTATTATCTATTTTCGACCAAACACTATCAAAAAACCTTCTTCTTTGTTCAGGAGACCCATTAATCAAATTAATATCATGAGGAGCAAAAATAATTACTAAAAACTTTCCAAAAAAATTTTTGCTTTTTTTTACCGGTTGCTTATCTATCTTAACTTTTTTTCTAATCCTATTATCTAAAAGCTCAGCGCCTATTTCCAAACAAAAATCATCCTCTTTTTCTTTAATAAAAGCCGAACAAAAATAAAAAGACTCTCCCCATTTTATAATTTCAGAATCAGCTACTCCTCGAAAAGATTTTATATTAGATAAAATAGAAATAGCTTCGATAATATTAGTTTTTCCTATCCCATTATCCCCAACTATAAAATTAATAGCTGAAGAAAAATTTATGTCTAAATTTTTGTAATTTCTAAAATTTTTTAATTTTAAGCTTTCAAGATACATTTTTATCTTTTAAAAGCTTGCGGATTATTTTTTCTGAAAAGGCATTACAACGGAAATATAATTTTGTTTTTCAATCGGTTTTATAATCACTGGTTGAGAATTTCCGGTTATTGTAAGCTCAATCGCTTTTTCTGAAATTTTCTTTAAAGCCTCTATTATAAGTTGAGCATTTATTCTAATAACAATCTCTTCTTTAAATAAAGATTGAATAATAAGCTCTTCTCTAGCTTCTCCTAACTCAGGAGTTTGAGTTTCAATAGTTAAATTCTCTCCTTTAAAAATCAAATCAACCTTATAAATTGGTTCTTTAGTAAAAATAACTATTCTTTTTAAAGAAGCCAAAAAATCATCTTTTTCAACTTTAGCTTTAAAAAGATAATTAGCGCTTAAAACATCTTTATAATTAGGGAAACGTTCATTTATTAATCTAGATATTATTTTAGTGTTATCAATCTTAAAAAAACACCTGTTTTTTTCAAAGGAAAAAAACATTTTTTCCTCTCCTTCAAGAAGGCTTGTTAGATGAGGGATTGTTTTTAAAGGAACTATCGCCTCAAAGGACTGTTCTTTCTTTTCGATTTTTTCATTATAAATGGCCATTCTAGCCGAATCTGTAGCCACAGCATTCATCTCCCCTTCTTCATTAAGTTTAAAAAAAACGCCATTATAGGCTGGTCTAACAACCTCAATAGAAGCGGCATAGACTACTTTAGAGATCATCTCTTTAAAAGAATTTTGCTTTATTTCGATTAAATTATTTTCAGCAAAAGTCTCTATTTCGGGGTATTCATCAGCAACTAACCCTATTAATTTATAATCACCTTTTATCTGCTTATTCTCTGTATTAATTTCAATTACTTTAGACTCAGTAACTTTTATAATCACCTCATCTTCTGGAAGTTCTCTAAGGATACTAGCCATTTTTTTGCCATTAACTAAAAAAGAACCATCTTTACTTGAGGTTGCTTTTAAAGTAGTAAAAAGGCTTATTTCATTATTAGTTGAAATAACTTCTATTTTATTTAACGAAACTTTAATTAAACAATTTAAAAGTATGGTATTAATACTCTTAGTAGAAATAATAGATTCAGCAATAGTAACAGCTTTTAAGATTTCATTTTTAGCTATTTTTATTTTCATTTTTAATAATATTTTAATTATTAGTACTTTTCTTAGTAGATTAATTTGATGATAGTAAAAACCTCTTTTTTTCTAAAAAACTTACTAAATTAAATTGCTCCCTTTTTAATTTTTTAATTCTAGAATTAAATCATCTATTGTCTCTTTAAAACTTAGATCTTTTTTGATATTATCTTCTATTTGATTAACAGCGTTTACCACTGTAGAATGATCTCTATCCCCAAATTTTTTCCCAATTTCAGAAGTTGTCTCTCTGGTTAAAGCTCTGCTAAGATACATGGCAATAAATCTTGGTGTTACAATTCGACTATGGCGACTCTTAGAAATAAGGTCTTCAATAGTAACCTCGTATTTTTCGGTTACTTTTTTGATAATATCATTAATATTTATCTTTTTATCAGCGTTAATGTCGAAAATATCTTTTAAATGTTTTTTAGCATGTAATATTGAAATCTCCTCTTTATAAAGAAAAGAGACCATTTTTAATCTGGTTAAGGCTGCTTCTAAAGCTCTTATACTAGATTTAATGTGACTAGCAATATAATTTAAAGCTTCTTCTGAAATATTAATATTTTCTTTTTCAGCTTTATTTCTTAAAATAGCTTCTCTGGTCTCCAAATTAGGAGGTTGAATATCTGTAATCATCCCCCATTCAAATCTAGTTCGAAGCCTATCTTCTAAAGTTGATAATTGCTTAGGGGGTCTGTCACTGGTGATGATAATCTGTTTTTTATTATCATACAAAGTATTAAAAGTATGAAAAAATTCATTTTGAGTCTCTTCTTTTTTTTCAATAAACTGAATATCATCAACCATTAAAATATCAACATTTCGATATTTAATTTTAAAACTTTCTTGAGTATTAGTTCTAATTGAAATAATAAATTCGTTAATAAATTGTTCTGTCGGCACATAAAAAATTTTTAACATCGGTCTTCTTTCTTTTAGGTAATGGCCAATAGCCTGCATTAAATGAGTTTTACCTAAACCAGATTCGCCATAAACAAAAAGAGGGTTAAACTGAGTTGCGGGTGATTTAGCGACCGCATCAGCCGCAGCATGAGCAAATTGATTGTTAGGACCAATAACAAAATTATCAAAAGTATACCTTGGATTTAGAGCATTATCTTGACTATTATTTAAGTTCATTTTATAAGTTTCTGAAAAATTTTGATTTATAATTTTTTTAGGCTCTCCTGTTTTTTCTTCCTGGTTATTTTTAGTTAAAATTTCGCAACTGTATTTTTTTTTAGTTATATTATTTATAATGTTTCCTATTTTTTGTAAATATTTTTCTTTAATATGACGACGAGCTACTTCATCAATAGCTTTAATAGTTATTAAGTTATTATTAATAGACAGAATTTCTGTGTCTTTAAACCACATATCATAAGATTGTTTGTTGATATTATTTTTGAGAGTATTTAAAACATTATTCCATAAATCTGAAGACATAAAAAACCTTTTAAAGATAAATTTTAGAGTATAAATTTATTTACACAACAGGTTTCAAATTTTGGCAATTGATTTCTTGTTTATAAATTTTGAATTTTAAAAAAAGTAGAAATTTCTTAATAACAACTAGATAGGTAGTTAATAACTTATATTTTGTGTTGATAACTATTTTTTTTTGTTAATAAATTTTTATTTAATTAAATTATTTTTTTTTATTAAAATCTATTACATTAATAATTATTTTTTTATTATATAGTAATAGTAGTAGGTTGGTATTTTTAGTTGATAAGTCATTTTAACCTTATTTTATAAGTGTTTTTTGTTTAGCAACTTGTGGATACTATAGGTTTTTTTATTTTTATTAAAGCAAATTTTATATTTAATTTTTTAATTTTTAGACTAGCCTTCTTTCTTTTAACAATAACAAAGAATTTATTAACAAAATTTAAATAAATTGTCCTATATTTTAATTTTACTTGATCTTTTAGATTTTTGTAAAAAAATACAATAATTGAATCTTATTTAGTTGTTAAAGGAGTTTTGTTATGAGTCAGCAGGATAAAATTGAAAAAATAGTTAAAATAGCTTTAAATGATGAGCTTGAAAAGTATGAAAAAATAGTTAAAAAATTAACCAAAAGGCTCCCTCTCTTTAATGGTTCTAAAAGAATTGCGGCGGCTGTTTTAAAAGAATATTTAGGAGATAAGATTGATAATTTAGATTTAAAGAAAAAGAAAATTGATAGAAAAGAGGTTGAATCTAAATCAGAAAAAAAAGAGAGTCATAAAAAAGTTATTTTTGAAGATGTTAAAAGAGGGCAAGTTAGATTTTTTGTTAGTGTTGGAAGAAATAAGAATCTTAATTCAGGAAGTTTAATTAAAGAGATTGTTAAACTTGCTCAAGTAGAAGGTAAAAAAATAGGCAGAATAGATATTCACGCTAATTATTCTTTTTTTGAGGTTCCGGAGAGTATTGCAGAAAAGGTTTATTTTTCTTTAAAAGGAGCTAAAATAAATGGTAGTTTTGTAGTGGTTGAACCTGCGAAAAGAAAAAAAGAGAAAACTAGATGACTAAGAACAAAAAGCAGAGCATTAGAGTTGTTACCGCCACAACTCTTTTTGATGGCCATGATGCTTCTATAAACATAATTAGACGTTTATTACAACAAGCTGGGGCTGAGGTTATTCATTTAGGGCATAATCGATCAGCTAAAGAGATTGTTTATACCGCTATCCAAGAAGGAGCGGAGGCGATAGCGGCTAGTTCTTATCAAGGAGGACATGTTGAGTTTTTTAAATACCTAAAAGATCTTTTAGATCAGAATGGGGCTTCTAGTATTAAGATTTTTGGTGGAGGGGGAGGAGTTATTGTCCCGGAAGAGATTAAAGAACTTGAAGATTATGGTATAGAAAAAATTTATTCCCCTGAAGATGGTCAAAAAATGGGTTTAGAGGGGATGATTTCTGATTTAGTAAAAAGAGCTTTGAGGAAAACAAAAAAAAAATATTCAGAGCAAATTGTTTTTAAAGAGAAAGAAAAAGACTTTGTGGTCTCTCAGCTTTTATCTTTAGCGGTTAAGGGAGGGAAAGATTTTGTTTCTTTAAAAAAGAGATTAAAACCTTTTATAAAAGAGATTCCGGTTGTTGGTATAACTGGAACAGGAGGATCTGGAAAAAGCTCTTTAGAAGATGAATTTATAAGAAGGTTACAGATTATTTATCCGAATAAAAGAATCGCTCTTTTAGCAATAGATCCTACCAGAAAAAAAACCGGAGGAGCACTGCTTGGGGATAGAATCAGAATGAATTTTTTTAATCCTTCTAAAGTTTTTATGAGATCTTTAGCTACTAAAGAATTAAAAAAGGATCCTATTAAAAAAATTAAAGAAGTTATTAATGTTTTTAAAGCAACCGGTTTTGATTTTATTCTTATTGAAACTCCAGGAATAGGGCAAGATGATATTTCGGTAACAAACTTTTGTGATTTTTCTATTTATGTGATGACTTCTGAATATGGAGCCCCTTCTCAGTTAGAGAAGATTGACATGCTTGATTTTGCTGATTTTATTGTTATGAATAAGTTTGACCATAAAAATTCAGAAGATGCTCTTAAAGATGTCAGAAAACAATACCAAAGAAATCATAATCTTTTTAGTCTTTCTGATAAAGATTTACCTGTAATAGGGACAATGGCCAGTGATTTTAATGATCCGGGCCTAGATCTTTTTTTTCAAAAAGTTTTAAAAAATTTAAAAGATAAAAATTTGATTAATTGGCAACTAGTCTCTCTGCCTAAAAAGATTAAAAAAACGGAAAAAAAGCAATTAACTATACCAATAGAAAGAGAACATTACCTAAGTGAAATATCTGAGGTGATTAGAAGTTATAATCAGGAAACAGAACAAGAAAAAGAGATCATAAAAAAACTAGAAGCGTGGCAAATAATTAATAAAGAGATTAATCTTAAAGAAGCCCAAGAAAAAGAAAGAGTTCTAAAGAAAAAGATATCATCTTTTTCTTTAGAACTCTTAAAAGAATGGCAGCAAAATAAAGAGCTTTATACTAAAGATTTTTTCTCTTTCACCACCAGCCGGGGAGAGGTTCAAGTTAGTCTTTTCAATAAAACTTTATCAGGTCTTAAAATTCCTAAAGTTTCTTTACCTAAATATAGTAGCTTGGTTGATCTTTATGAATGGCTTAGAAAAGAGAATTTGCCAGGTTTTTTCCCTTATACTGCTGGGGTTTTTCCTTTTAAAAGAGAGGGAGAAGATCCTAAAAGACAATTTGCTGGAGAAGGTCCTCCTGAAAAAACCAATAAAAGATTTCATTATTTATCTAGAAATGATGAAGCGAAAAGACTAAGCACGGCTTTTGATTCTCCGACTCTTTATGGGCAAGACCCTTGTTTAGAACCTGATATTTTTGGGAAAATAGGTGAAAGTGGTGTTAGCATTTGTACGCTTGATGACCTGAAAGAGCTTTATAAAGGTTTTGATTTATGTTCTCCTAAAACCAGTGTTTCTATGACCATAAATGGTCCGGCTCCAATTATTTTAGCTTTTTTTTTAAATACAGCCATAGACCAGCAGTTGGATTTTTTTGTTAAAAAGAAAAAAAGACAACCAACATCTAAAGAGATAAGTTTTATTAGGAGCAAAGTTTTACAAGAAGTAAGGGGAACGGTTCAGGCTGATATTCTAAAAGAGGACCAGGGTCAAAATTCGTGCGTGTTTCGAACCGGTTTTGCTTTGAAGATGATGGGAGACATTCAAGAGTTTTTTATAAAAGAAAAAGTAAAAAATTTTTATTCGGTTAGTATTAGTGGTTATCATATTGCAGAAGCTGGTGCTAATCCTATTTCTCAATTAGCTTTTACTTTATCTAATGCTTTTACTTATGTTGAGTATTATCTTAGCCGGGGGTTAAAAATAGATGATTTTGCTTCTAATTTTTCTTTTTTCTTTTCTAGTGGTATGGATCCAGAGTATAATGTTTTAATTAGAGTTGCTCGAAGAATTTGGGCTTTAGCTATGAAGTATAAATATGGGGCGAATATTCAGAGTCAACGTTTAAAATGTCATGTTCAGACTTCAGGCCGTTCTTTGCATGCTCAAGAAATTCAGTTTAATGATATCAGAACCACCCTTCAGGCCTTAATGGCTCTTAATGATAATTGTAATTCTCTTCATACTAATTCTTACGATGAAGCGGTGACAACTCCCTCGGAAGAGTCGGTTAGAAGAGCGATGGCGATTCAGTTGATTATTGGGAAAGAATATGGTCTTTCTCTTAATCAAAATTCTCTTCAAGGGAGTTTTATTATTAAGGAACTAACCGACTTAGTGGAAGAAGCGGTTTTAAAAGAATTTGATTCTCTTAGCAAAAGAGGGGGAGTCTTTGGGGCCATGGAGTTTCGTTATCAACGGGGAAAGATTCAGGATGAGTCTCTTTATTATGAGCATTTAAAACATTTAGGCGAATATCCGGTTATAGGTGTAAATACTTTTTTGAATCAGGCTGAAGAAAAAGAGGACCAAAAACAGCCGAATATTTTATTAGCTCGGTCTACTTATCAGGAAAAAAAGGGTCAAATTAAGAAATTAGAAAAATTTCATAAAAAGAATAAAAAAGCCGCCAAGAAAGCTCTACAAGAGCTAAAAGAAGTAGCTTTAAAGGGAGAGAATATTTTTGAGGAACTAATGAAAACAGTTCGAGTCGCTAGCTTAGGACAAATAACTAATCTTTTATATGAAGTCGGTGGGCAATACCGTCGGAATATGTAATTAATTAGAAAAAATGGTTTCTCAGGGCTTTACTCATCTTTATACCGGTTCTGGTAAAGGGAAAACAACCGCTGCTCTTGGTTTGGCTTTAAGAGCGACTGGAGCCGGGCTTAATAGTTTTATTATTCAGTTTATGAAAGGGCAACATTATAGTGAGCTTGAGGCTATAAAAAAATTAGATGGGAAGATTATCATAGAGCAGTGGGGGGATAAGCGTTTTTGTGAAGAAAAAGACAAAAATTTAGAACATCATCTTAAGTTAGCTTTACAAGGATTGGCGAGAGCTAAAGAGGTTTTGGTTAGTAAAAGATTTTCCATAATTATTTTAGATGAGATAATCACGGCTTGTTTGTTTAAACTGATTTCTGAAGAAGAGATTTTAAGCTTAATTAAAAATAGACCTGAAAAAGTTGAGTTAATTTTAACCGGCCGAGGGGCAACTCCTAAAATGATTGAGCAAGCTGATTTAGTAACAGAGATGAAAGAGATTAAACACTATTTTCAAAAAGGGCAAATAGCTCGAAAAGGGATTGAAAGCTAAGGCAAGCAATTGTTTTTTTATTTGAAAAATGGCGCTAGAATTAATCTTTTCCCATCTTTTCTCCTTGACATTTTTATTTTTTAAAGGGATCTTCAAAATAGGGAAAGTTTTAATAAAGAAAATTTTTTGTTCTAGATAGAAGTTTAGAATAAATTTTAATAAATAGAATTACCCATTTTTTAATGGGTAATTCTATTTATTAAAGAATCATTTTTGAAAAACAATTTTAAATAATAAAAGTAAGGTACAAAAAATGTCTACAGATAAAACGATAGAAAAACTTAACTCTCTTTTTAAAGAAGAGGTCTGGGGAAGGATTGAACCAAAGAAAATAGGCATATCTAAATTTAAAATTTTAGATGATATTTTTAATGTGGTTGTTTCTGAGAATAATATTGAACAGACTTTAGAACTTTGTCGTAAACATCAGGAAGAATATCCTTCTTCCATTACAGCTTCTTATTTAATAGGTTTGATTGGTTACCACGCTGACTATGTTTCTGAGACAGTTCAGCTGAGGAAATTAATAGACGTTTTTATGAAAAATGGGAAATGGGCGGTGGTTGAAAAAATAGCGGAGAAGATCCTTGAATACGGAGAAAGTGAAACGGCGCTACATGCTTTAGCCACTAGCTTAGAAAGATTGGGTAAAAGTAAAGAGGCGATTCCGGTTTGGGAAAACTCTTTAAAGATAAATCGTTTTGATGCTGAAGTAGCTAAAAAATTGGCTTTTGCTATTATTGATGAAGAGCCAGAAAAAAGTATTCACTATATGAAGCTCTCTATAGAGGGGTTTATTAAACTAAAAAAACATGAAGAAGTAACCTCTCTTTGGAATAAGCTGGTTTCAATTTCTTGGAATGATATTAATTTTTTTAATAGAATAGAAAGAATGTTAGTTGATCTTAAGCAGTTGGATATGGTTTCTAACCTTCTTAAGACTTTGTTGGTTAAACATAAGGAAGAGGGCAATGTTGATATTCTTATAGAACTTTTAAAAAAGATTCTGCTGTATCGCCCTCAAGATTTATCTTCTCGCAAAGATTTGATAAAAGCTTATAAAAAAAAATATGGAGAGCATTCTCAGTTTGACCAGTTTTTAAAATTATCAGCTTTAACTAATTTTAAAATTCCGGTTAGATTTGCGATTGAAGATTTTGAGAAGAATATAGTTTTTGATATTGATAATTATGTTTACCATAACTCTTGGGGTTTAGGCAAGATTTTAAAATTGGATAATGAATCTTTAATTATAGAATTTAAAGATAAACCAGAGCATAAAATGTCGATTAAGATGGCTCTTCAGTCTCTTTCTCCTATTAGTGATGACCACTTGTACGTCTTAGAGAAAGATGATTCAGCTATGATTAAAAATCTTTTTGAAGAGGATTTTATTCAGTTTTTTGAGATTTTAATAAAATCTTACGGTGGAGAGATAACTTTAAATGATATTAAAAAAGAGATTATTTCTCGTTTTGTTGAGGAAAAAAATTGGGCTAAGTGGTGGAATAAAAATAGAAGTAAGATAAAAAAAGATCCTTTGTATGGCTTTTCGCCTAAAAATAAAAATTTAATTTTTATTAGAGATAATCCGGTTACTTTTTCGGATGAGTTGCTTAATAATTTTATTAAGCAGAATTCTTTTTCTGAAAAACTAAAGATTGCTTTCGAATTTATAAATAATATCGATGAAGAGGAAGGCTCTGGGGTTGGCTCTTACTTTATAGATTATTTTTCGGGAGAAATAAAAGGGACCTCTGCGACTAAAAAGCTCCTTTCTTATTTTATTTTAAAAGATTTGGATAAATATGCGACCGGTCAGGGGCTTAAAATAGAAGAGGTTAGATCTAAAATTGTAGAATTTATAAAGGAAAGTGATGATTTATCTTTAGTGTCGGTAAAAATAAATTCTTATGATTATAAAAAGGAGCTAGTCAATTTAATCGAAGAGGCACGAGATGATTGGCCACAGATTTTATCAGAAATTCTTTTTGAAACCCCGGTAAGAATTCATAAATATATTATCAACAGCTTGATTAGAAAACACGCTTATAATATTATAAATGATTTTATTGATAAATCGATTATGAGTGCCAGAGAACACCCTGAAATTTTTATCTGGGTGGCGAAAAACATTCTTTCTAAAAATTGGAATTATGATTGGCTTGATTTTTCTAAACAAAATTTGGTTATTAATTATTTTCGTCTTATGAATGAGTTAAAAAAGTTTGAGGGAGAAGGGAAGCGTTTTAAAAACATGATGTTAGATCTTCTTTTTGAGAATGATAATTTTATTTTAAAAGAGATTATTCAAGAATTTGATCAGACTTTTATTGGTAAAGTATATGATATTTTTACACATGTTTCTTATATTAGCGAAGAGGAGAGTGATAAATTTTTAGATTTAATTAAAGAAAAAAACCCTGATTTTTTTCTTAAAGAAAAACAAGAGGATGTAGATTTAAGTAGAGATAAAGAGGTTGAAAAATTTATTGTTACTCAAGAGGGCTTTGAAAAAAAACAGAAAGAGTTAGACTGGTTAGTTAATGTTCAGATGATAAAAATTTCTAAAGACTTAGCCAAGATTTCAGGTTCTTCGGCTGACCCGCTTCAAAATGCAGAGTATAACTCTCTTCAGGAGAAACAGGTTATTTTAGAGCAGTCTATCTCTAAGCTTGATGAAGAGATGAAAAAGGCTGATATCCTAAATCTTAACGATATTTCTACAGAAAAGGTTAACATTGGTACGAAAATTTTGATTGAAGAGATTACTGGTGGAGAAAGGGAGACCTACACTATTTTAGGGCCTTGGGATGCTGATTTTGAAAAGGGAATATTATCTTACCGTTCTCCTTTAGCCAAATTTTTATTAGGAGTTAAGTTAAACGAAGAGTGTCAGATTAGGATAGACGATCAGATTAAAAAATACAAAATCCTTTCTATTGAAAAATATAAAAGTTAGCCTGCTAAATTTTTATTCTTTCTGGATAACTATAAATATTAAAACGACTTTCTCTTAAAAATCCAATAAGGGATATTTGGTTCTGTTTCGCTACCTGAAGAGCAAGAGAAGTAGGCGCCGATACTCCTAAAACAATTTCTGCTCCTAATTTAGCGGTTTTAGAGATCATTTCGAAACTTAACCTTGAAGAGAGCATTACGAGGAGAGCTTTTCCTTTTTTATCTTTTAAGATAACTTGCCCCAAGCATTTATCTAAAGCATTATGGCGACCAACATCTTCGGCAAAAGCTAAATTTTTTCCTTGAAGGTTATAAATAGCAGCGGCATGAGTTCCTCCGGTTTTAGGAAAGATTTTTTGTTTAGAGAAAAAATCTTTTTGAATTTTAAAAATAGAGGCTGAAGAAATTTTATCTGTAGAGTTTATTTTTTTACATTTATTTTTTTTGAGGGGGAAAAAATCATCTAACGAAGAGTCTCTACTGCCAGAAGAACTGGTAATATATTTTTCTTGGTTTTCTTTTTTAAGAGTCTTTGTTGTTTGAAGATAGAGTTTGTTTTTTCTTATTTCTATTTTTTTTATATCCGTTTTTGTGGAGATTAAGTTTTCACAAAAGGCTAACCCTATCGCTAATTCTTTTTTTTTAGTTGGCAAACAAAGGCAAAGAAAAAATTTTTTTCCATTGATAAAAATTTCCAAAGGTTTTTCAACTACAACCTTATCTTTTTCTTTTTTTAGAGATGGGGTCTTTTTTTGAAAGATAGTTATTGAGACTGGTTTAGTTTGCATTTAGGCTTGATTGGCTGATCCTAAAACATTAATGTTTTTATGCTTGTAAAGTTCTTTTAGAGCTTCTCTGGCTGGTCCTAAGTATTTTCGAGGGTCAAATTCTTCCGGTTTTTCAGACATAACTTGGCGGATGGCTGCGGTCATAGCAAGGCGTCCATCTGAATCTATATTTATTTTACAAACCGCCGATTTAGAAGCTAAACGGAGTTGTTCTTCAGGGATCCCAATCGCATCTTTAAGATTTCCCCCATGAGAATTTATAGTGTTAACTAAATCTTCAGGAACAGAGGATGATCCATGTAAAACGATCGGAAAGCCAGGAATTTTTTTTTCTATTTCGGCTAGAATCTCCAGCTTTATTTTAGGATCTGTTCCTGGTTTAAATTTATACGCGCCATGAGAGGTGCCAATCGCAATTGCTAAACTATCAACTCCGGTTTTTTGAACAAACTCTTCAACTTCGCTCGGTTGGGTATAAACATGTTCTTCAGCTTTAACATCATCCTCAACCCCAGCTAAAACACCAAGCTCTCCTTCCACGGTTACATCATGTTGATGAGCATATTCAACAACTTGCTTAGTTAAAGCAATATTCTCTTTAAAAGGAAGATGAGAACCATCAATCATAATTGAAGAAAAACCCATATCAATACAACTTTTACAAAGTTCAAAAGAATCCCCATGATCAAGATGAAGAACGATCGGGATTGAATAACCTAATTCTTTTACATACTCGACGGCACCTTCGGCCATATATCTTAGAAGAGTTTGATTCGCATATTTTCTGGCTCCTGCTGAAACTTGCAGAATAACCGGTGATTTTGTTTCAACGCAAGCTTGTAAAATAGCCTGAAGTTGTTCCATGTTATTAAAGTTATAAGCCGGAATGGCATAACCGCCTATGATTGCTTTTTTAAAAAGATTTTTGGAATTAACAAGACCTAGATTCTTATAAGAGATCATTTTTTTACTCCTTTAAAAAAATAAAAGATTATTTTAAATTTATTATAGAAAAGGAAAAACTAGTTTGTCTAGTTTTTTATGGGATCAGAAAATACTAGTTTAAAACCGCTTGACTTTAGAGAAATTTAGATGATCGTTTTATAAAATAAAATGTCTTCACTTGTAAAATCAACGGGAATAGTCTCTTTTTCTACTTTAAGTAGCCGAATTTTTGGCTTTATTCGAGAAATATGCTTTGCTGCTTTTTTTGGAGCGAGTCAAGCTACGGATGCTTTTTTTATTGCTTTTAGGATTCCAAATTTATTACGACGTTTAGTGGCCGAAGGCTCTTTAACAATCTCTTTTATTCCAGTTTATACTGATTATTTAGTAAATAAAGGGAGAAAAGAATCTTTACTTTTGGCTCAGAAAACTTTTTCTCTTCTACTTTTGGTGTTAGCTACTATAATTGTTTTAGGAGAGGTTTTTGCCCCTCAGATAGTTAAGGTTTTTGCTTATGGTTTTCAAGATCCAACTATTATTAGTTTAGCTATTAATTTTACTCGGATTATGTTTCCCTATTTAGTTTGTGCCAGTTTTGTGGCCTTTTCTATGGGGATTTTAAATAGCCATGGTTATTTTTTTGCCCCGGCTTTTTCTTCGGTTTTTCTAAACCTTAGTATGATTACAGGGATAATTTTTTTTAGTTCTTTTTTTAAGCAACCTCTTTATGGCGTAACGGCAGGGGTTCTTTTGGGGGGATTACTTCAAATTGTTTTTCAGATTCCTTATTTGATTAAAGCTGGATTTAAGGTTAAATTTTCTCTAAGCTTTAATCATCCAGGCCTAAAGAAAATTTTTAGACTTATTGTCCCAACCCTTTTTGGGACGGCCATTTATCAGGTTAATATTTTAATGGGTACGATCTTAGCCTCTTTTTTGCCTTCAGGTAGCGTTTCTTACCTCTATTTTTCTGATCGGCTAACAGAGATGGTTTTAGGTATTTTTATTATTTCTATAGGAAATGTTATTTTCCCAGAAATGTCCAAAATTGCAGCAACTAATGATTATAAAAAAATAAGAAAACTTTATCTTGCTTCTTTGAAAGGATCTTTATTTTTAGCTATTCCAGCTAGTTTAGCTTTAATGACTATCGGTTTTCCTATAATTGCTGTTTTTTTCTGGCGGGGAGAGTTTACTTTAATTGATGCCCAAAGGACAGCTCAAGCTCTTTGGCATGCTAGTTTAGGAATATCTTCAGTGGCTATTTTAAGAATAACTTCTCCTACTTTTTTTTCTTTAAAGGATACTAAAACTCCGGTTTTACTCGCTGGATTGGCTTTTATTTTAAATATTGGTCTAGGTTTTTTTCTAATGAGAACCTCTTTAAAACATGCGGGCTTGGCTCTGGCTAATTCTATTTCTGTTACGGTTCAAGTTATTATTTTATTTTATCTACTTCAAAAAAAAATTGGTCGAATTAAGCTAAGTCTTTTTTTTAAAGCTTTTGCCAAATATCTTTTGGCAGGTTTGATCATGGCCTTTAGCATAAATTATTTATCTGGTTTAATTGATTGGTTAGAAATGGCTCTTCTTTATAAAATCGGATGGCTGTCTTTAATTGTAGGAGTTGGCGGATTAATCTATTTTATAGCCTGCTTTCTTTTAAGGGTGGAAGAAATTAATATTTTATTCAGGAGAAGAAAAAAGGATAAGTTTTGATAAGAAAGGCCAGCTTTTTTATGGTTTTTTCTTTAGCTCAGCTTTATATTTTTCGATTAAATGATAAATAATGATACCATAAGCAACCGTTACATTTAAAGATTGCTTAATTCCAAACATAGGAATATCAATAGCAAAATCACTCTGATTGATAAGATTTTGACTAATTCCTTCAACTTCATTTCCGAGAATAAGACAAACCGGGAAATTATAATCAACTTTATTATAAGGGATACTTTTTGTAGTATGTTCTAGTGAAATAATAGAATAGTTCTTTTTTTTTAATTCGGTTATAACCCCTGAAGGATCTTGATGATGTTCCCAAGGAACACTGGCGACACTCCCTAAAGCGGTCTTCTCGATCTCTTTTCTAGGGGGAGAAGCGGTGTAGCCACTTAAATAAAGTTTTTCAATTAAGGCTCCATCTGATGATCTAAACATTGATCCAACGTTATATAAACTTCTAATATTTTCTAGAATTATAGAGATGGGATGTCTTTTCTGTTGTTTTAAGACTTCGAGTTTAGGTCTTTGGTCCTTTAGTTCTTGGTCCGTATATTTTTTTATCATTATTTAGTTTTAAAATGAAGGTTTAAGCGAAAAATTATTTTAATTTTTCCCAGATTTTTTGGGTAAAGGAATCAAGATCTTCTTGAAAAGCATGGTCAAAAAAATCATCATACAGAGTCTCTTCCCGATTAATTAAAATAGAAGGGGCTTTCTCGGACATAAAGATTGGAAAGCTAGCCGCGGGTTGAACACTCAAAGAAGATCCTAAAACTAAAAGTAAATCGATTTCTGGTGGGGTTTGACAAGTTTCATGAAAATTAGCTGGTAAATTTTCACCAAAAAAAACAATGTCTGGTTTTATAACTCCACCACAGTCACAATAAAGAACCTCCCCTTTTTTTAATTCAGGCTCAATCTCTTTAAGATCATATAGCTTTCGACATTCTAAACAGTGAGAGGTTTGATAAGAGCCATGGCATTCTACTATTTTTTGAGAACCAGCTTTTTGGTGAAGCATATCTATATTTTGGGTCATAACTAAAGAGATTTTATTTTGTTCTTCAAGCCAAGCGATAAAAGAATGACATTTAGAGGGTTTGACTTTTTCAAAAAAAAGTTCCCGAGAAAGATCAAAAAAAGGGCCAGGATTTTTGATGAAATAGTTTATATCAAAGATAGCTTCTGGATAAGGTAATTTATATTTTCCTTTTAAAGTATTATATAGACCAGATTCACTTCTAAAATCAGGGATTCCACAATTAGTGCTTATTCCAGCTCCGGTAAAAACAAATATTTTGTTAGAATTTTGAAAAAGCTTAATAATTTTATCTATTTGGTCTGTTCGCATTTGATAGTTAAGGTAAACTTAAGATAACGGATCTACTCAGAAAAATTTTTGGTTTTTTTATTTCTTGAAAGCCAACTATTTTCGCTTTTTTAATCATTCGGGCAAAAATTTTTCGAGAAACATGGAAAGCAGGTTCTACAATAAAGAGAACTCCCTGAGGACTTAAAAGAGACTTTAGTTCGTTAAAAAATTCTATCTTATAAGGGACTTCATGAACCATGTAAAAAGCTAAAATAAAATCTACTTTTCGGGTTAAGGCAATTCGTCCTTCTTCGCATTTATGGATCTTTATTATTTTTTTGAGTTCAGTTTTTTCTATTTTAGATTCTACTTTTTTAAGCATGGCTTCTTGAAGATCAGAGGCAATTACTTGACCAGAAGATCCGACTAGTCGAGCTAGTTCTAGAGAAAAAAAACCAGGGCCACACCCTAAATCTAAAACAGTCATTCCTTCTTTAACATAAGGGCGTAGTATTTTTCTAGGATTTTGTAGCCATTTTCTTAACTTGTTATCAAGCAGGCCAGCTTTGCTAGCGGGGCAGATATGATTTGCATCTTTCATATAGAATTTGTAATTGTTTAAAAAAAGAGCGTCAAGTAAAGAATATTTTTTGAAGGAGTTCTAAAAAAATAATTTGAGAAGGAGAGTATTTTTACTGGAGGTTGTGTAAAAATACTCTCCTTCTCAAATTATAAACCCTCCCAGTTTGTTTAAAGTTGTTAATTAGACCTTTAAAAAAAAGAAAAAGTTCCTTAAGCAGTGAAAAAAATTAATCCTTGCTAATTTAAAATCGCTTTGTCATTAATTAATAAAAAAGAGAGAAAGAATGAAAAGGGAGAAAGAGTTATGAATTTTAATTTAACTGAAGAACAAGAAATGCTTAGGGAGATCTGTCGTAAATTTGCTGAAAATGAGTTAAAACCGAAGGCCGAAGAATATGACCGAAGTCATGATTTCCCTTGGGAACATGTTAAGAAATTAAAAGAGATGGGGATTATGGGTGTTGTTTATCCAGAAGAGTATAATGGTGCGGCGATGGATTATTTAAGCTATGCTATTGCGGTTGAAGAGATTTCTAGAGGATGTGCCTCTACCGGCGTTATTGTTTCAGCTCATAATTCTTTATGTCTATCCCCTATTTTTTATTTTGGAACAGAAGAACAGAAAAAAAATTTTTTACCTAAATTATGCCAAGGAGAATGGATTGGTTGTTTTGGGATTACCGAACCTAATGCCGGATCTGATGCAGCTGGGACTATGGCGACTGCAGACCTTAAAGATGGGAGCTGGATTTTAAATGGCACCAAAAATTTCATCACTAATGGAGGAGTGGCTGATATTGCTGTTATTACAGCGATAACCGAAAAAGGGATAGGTCATAAGGGATTAAGTTTTTTTATAGTCGAAAAAGGGACTCCTGGATTTTCTGTTGGTAAAACCGAAGATAAATTAGGGATTTGTGCTTCTTCTACGACAGAATTGATTTTTGATAATTGTGCGATTCCTGAGGAGAATCTTTTAGGAGAAAAAGGAGAGGGCTTTAAGATTGCAATGCATACTCTAGATGGAGGAAGAGTTGGAATTGCGGCTCAAGCTTTAGGCATAGCTCAAGCTGCTTTAGATGAGGCTGCTCTTTATGCGAAAGAAAGAAAACAATTTAATCAACCTTTATCTAAATTTCAGGCGATTCAATGGATGTTAGCTGATATGGCGACCGAAATAGAAGCAGCTCGTCTTTTAGTTTATCAAGCAGCTAATTATATGAATACCGGAGAAAGACAAAAATATTCTAAATACGCAGCTATGGCAAAACTATACGCTTCAGAAACTTCTCATCGGGTTACCCATAAAGCTATTCAGATTTTGGGAGGTTATGGTTATACAAAGGATTATCCGGTAGAAAGGTTTTATCGAGATGCTCGCATAACCGAAATTTATGAAGGGACCTCTGAGATTCAAAGATTAGTAATTGCGAACAGTCTTTTAAGAGATTATTAAAAGATAAAAGAGAAGGATAAAATTCGGGGTTGACGAGACTTGAACTCGCGGCCCCCTGCGTGACAGGCAGGTGCTCTAACCAAACTGAGCTACAACCCCTAATTAATTAGGTAAATAAAAAGCGTATTTTTGCTTTATGTCAATAAAAAAAAGAGCGCTATTAAAAATAAAAAGGTAGTCATTAAAAGAAGTAGGTCAAGATTAGTGTCTAAATTAAAACATCAAATCGTTTATTATGGAAATCAGACTTTAAAAAAAGTAGCTGAAGAAGTTGATTCTATAGATGAAGAAACAAAAAAGTTTACGGATGAGATGTTTGATTTAATGTATGAGTCAAATGGGATTGGGTTAGCCGCTCCCCAAATAGATATTCCTAAAAGGATTATTGTTTATGATACAGGAAAAGAGAAAGGTGCTTTAATTAATCCGGAAATTATACAATCTTCTACTAAGCAATCTTCTTATGAAGAGGGCTGTTTATCTTTACCTGGAATTAGTAAAGAGGTAATTAGACCAGCTGAAGTAATAGTCCATGGTTTTTCTTCTGAAAATAAAAAAGTGGTCATAAAGGCGAAAGGACTTTTAGCTACGGTTTTGCAACACGAAATAGATCATCTCAATGGGGTTTTATTTATTGACCATCTTGAAGATTATCTTCAGAAAGAGTTACGTTCTTTATTAAAAAAAATAAAAAAATTAAATAAAGAATAATGCGAATCGGATTTTTTGGAACGCCAGAAATAGCGGCTTATTGTTTAAAGAAACTTCTTTGTCAGCATCAGATAGATTTTATTGTTACTAAAGAGGATAAACCGGTTGGACGGCGGCAAAAAATTCAGATAAGCCCGGTTAAAGAGGTTGCTTTAGCGCATAAAGTAAAAATTTTTCAGCCTTCTAGCTTGAACGAGGTTAGTTTTCAAAAAGAGCTAAAATCTTTTTCTAGTGATCTTTTTATTGTAGTCGCTTATGGGAAAATTATTCCAAAAGAGATCTATAACTTTCCTCCTTTTAAAACAATAAATCTGCATCCTTCTCTTCTCCCTTTATATCGAGGGGCCGCGCCTCTTCAATGGGCTCTTATCAATGGCGAAAAAGAGACCGGGATAACGATTCAGATGATAAACGATAATCTTGATGAAGGAGACCTTCTTTTGCAAAAAAAAATTTCTATAGAGGTCAATCAATCGACCGGAGATCTTTATAAAATAGTTCAGGAAAAAGGATCAGAACTTCTTGAAAAAACAATTAACTTAATCTCAACTAGAAAAATAAAGTCGCTTCCTCAAGACAATTCTAAAGCAACTTTTTGTCAAAAAATAGATCGGAATCTAGCTAAAATTGATTGGTCTTGGACGGCGGTAAAAATTCATAATTTAGTCAGAGGGCTTAATCCTAAGCCAGTGGCTTGGACTCTTTTTAAAGGAAGAAATATTAAAATTTGGCAAACCTCTTTATTATCATCTTCTCGAGCTTTAAAATTAGAACCAGGTTCTCTTATTAAAGATAATAAGAGAA